>JAABUH010000012.1_pt1 | contig 214734 bp, 211 predicted proteins | sample 5559121 | NCBI WGS metagenome assembly JAABUH01 (sample SAMN10711871, study PRJNA513364) | rock metagenome | isolation source: Antarctica rocks | place: Antarctica: Victoria Land, Battleship Promontory nord | collected 2015-12-28
CATGAGTTGAGGGATTATTGCGAAGTGGGGGAAAATGGTTGGGGAGTGGGGATTTTTTGCGGGCAGGTTTGGAGGAATCTTTTAAAAAGGACAGAGAGCGCGGTAGGGCAGAATAAGGCGGGGCGGGGCGGGGCGGGCCCCTAGAAGAGATGGCAACAACAACAAAAGCCCCCCCAAAAAGAAAAGAAAAGGAAAAAAACACACCTTTCCGACTCATCCTCCCCTTCTCCCTTGTTCCCCTGCCGCCCTCCCAGAACCCCGTCCCCCGCTTCCCCACCAACACGCCCTTGCACACCGCACAATCCTCTGGCCGATAGTTCTGCTCGCGCCCGCAAAGCCCGCAGATCATCCGGTTGGCGTGCTCGTTCGGGTGGCCCGTGGCGGCGTCGTGGCACTTGTCGCAGGGGAACACTTTGGAGCAGCACGAGAAGCGGAACCAGCGGTAGGATTTGCGGTAGTGGGCGCAGCGGCCGCGGAGGGGGAGTTCGTGGCCGGCGGAGATGCCGAGGGATTCTCTGGGTGCGTGTTTGCGTGGGGGCGGACGGTTTTTGGGGGTGGAGGTGTGGGTGAGGAGGAATTTTGTGGCGGGGATGTGGAAGGTTAGTTTTTGGTGGCAGGTGCGGCAGGTGGTGGTTTGGGAGTCGCCGCGCACGGAGACGATGCCGGGGGGTGGGAAGGCGGAGGAGCAGGCGGAGCAGGTGGGGGTGAAGGTGCTGGGGAGCATGTCGAGGGGGTTGCAGCCGTCGAGGTCGAGGTAGCCGGCGCGGGGGGAGTGGGCGTGCATGAGGTCGCGGCGGAAGGATATAGTGAGGGTGTTGGCGCATTTTTTGCAGGATTCGGTGTGGGGGGTGGAGGCGTGGCGGAGGTTGGAGATGTCGGTGGGTTCTTTGCAGCGGTCGCATTTTATGGTGAGGGAGAGGGAGGTGAGCTCGAGGAGTTCGATGCCGTGGAGTTCGAGGGAGGGGAAGGAGAGGAGGATGCCGCGTTCTGGGCCTGTATTTGACGAGTCTGGATTGGGGTGTGTTTCGTTGTTTTGATCCAGCTCGTCTGCAGAACCTTCGTCCCTGGAATCGTAGGAATCTGAATAGTCGCTGTCTGTGTCTTCTTCGCCTTCGCCACCAACGGCCCATTCTGGAGGCCTGGGTATCACCTTGATGTGACTCCGGTAATCTCCATTGTCTAGAGCTGCGCCGGTTGTGCTGTCGTCAATCAAGTCTCCAATGCTCAATGACTCAACAGACGGAGCACTGGGTGCACATTTCTCTTCACTCGATGCCTCCTCCAAAGGTCCTGTGGCCAATATGTGCATGTGCTGCGCCAGGTAATTAATGTGTCCCATTAAACTCATCTCTGGATTATCTTTGACCTTTCGTTCAAACCCCTTTTCAGTTTTGACGGCCGCTTCTCTGCCCACTCCCAAGATCTCAATTCTACAATGCTGCAATGGATAGAGGAGAGGAACAAAAAGCTTAACGGTCTTAACAGCTTGTAAAGGAACAGGAAGATCTGCATGTCTTCTTGGAGTGATGGGAACATTATAAGCTATTCCATCAGAAAGCTTGGAAAACAAGGGAAGTCGCCCGAGACGAGCCTCAAGCTGGCGGGTCTCAGCATCCCTTCTCTCTTGAGCTACACGCCGCTGTTCTTGTGTATAAATGAGTGGAGGCTTTGAGACATCTTGGATTTTGGGTTTCATAGCATTGATGTTAGCTTGCGTAGGTTGTACCACCTGGGCTTGCCCTACGCTGCTGCCAACGACAGCGTTAGGAATGATCTTTACGGTTTCAGCTTTTTGCTCTGTAAGTAGACTTTCGAGCTGCTTGTCCAATGTATTCATCAACTCCAACAACGTAGCCTGCGGTGACCCCTCAGCCAAGGCTGTGAAGCCACGCTCGACGTTGATCTGGTAACCCCGTCCCATCTCTTGATTACGTACGTCAAGAGAAGGTCTTCCGTTTCTGGGATAGGACACGGGCACGTGAAGTACACACTCGAGTCCTGCCATTTCAAAAGGAAAGTCGGGGTCCGACGGGACCATTTGGAAGACAAAGGCAGTACCTCCATCTTCGAGTCTCTCGGTTGGGGAGAACCTTCGTCTCAGCTGTTGGATCTGGAACTCCCTCGGGTCCTCACGGTGAGCATGGGAGACGGGTTTTTTGACTACGCGACTACTATCCACAGGAGGCGGCAAGAAACGACGGCCTTCCTGTAGCGTCGATGAACCCACGGCAGGGATCTCCTCCGGCAACCCTTTCGATTCCTTTGCTCCGTGCTTTGACGCTGATGGCTGGCTCACCTGCTGAGGGCGTCCCTCTCCTTTCGGCCCATTGCCGACACCCGTCAGCCTCGTTGGGTCATGAATATATTGACAAGCCGTGCCAGCGCGACAGCCTACGTTTTGGAAGCAGTCATCAGATGTGTCCAAAGAAGAGGAGAATTATGCTTAAGCGTCGGGGGAACAGAAAGGAGAAAGATCATGAGATGGTCAGGGTTCAAATCGAATCACATGCGACCCTCTTCGGGCGAGAAAAGCAAGTACACAGCAAGCAGAGCCGAAAGGAGATGAAAGTCGTTTTACCAGTCCCAGTAGCAAAGTACCGGCAGTAGCTTGAAGACTTCTTCTTTCGTGGCGCCGTCGGATCTGACAGATGTGGCACAGATGGTCCACGGGCTTAAGGCACAGTTGTCAGTGTGACCTCTTGCAAATGTAAAAAGGCCAGCGCATCAATCTCCTCACCGCCGAGACTTTCTCGAGGGATCTCCATCATTTGCTGAGCGACACTGACGCTCTCATCCCATTCAGTCAAGCTCGGTTGTCGGTTTCTTGTGTGCCCCTCGGTCAATCAGGTCTTGTGAGTATCAGATGATCGGTATGTGTAGGTAGCTACCTTAGTTACTCGGCGAAATTGAGGCGGAAGATCTCTACATAAACCGTGGATTGGATGGTGGGAGTCATAGAGACTGCTGGGAGTACTCTACCGCCAATTGCGTGCTGTACAAGCCGGTCAAACGTAGAAACTCGTGATGTCGCATGATCAATCCTGTCGATGATGATGATGACGATGAGGGGCAAAGTCGTTCTCGGCCCCTCACTATGTTTTCAACCACCGTAACGTGACGATGGGCTGAGAACATCCATCTTCACCGTTCTCACGTCACAAGCAATCCATCATGTCCGTACCACAATGCTGCATTGTGCTCATGCCATCGCTGCTTTCCCCCCTAGACACTATGTGCTGACAAGGCCCACCATGCCTCTTCCATGAAACCACGCTGTCGCCTGCGACCTCATCACAACCTGACATCTCAACGGGGCAAGCGCTCCATCACATAGAACCATCCTTCCTCAGAAAACGACTTGCGCTGATCAAAGTACCATCTACCAAACCCTACGCATATTAAACCCCTAACAAATCCCCGAAACCCTAAACAACACCCCCTCCCTCTTTCAACACCCCCACTCAGCCCCACCCAGCACAGCAACACTGGACACTGGTACATTGTGATACTCGACTCCTAGCCTTACAAGGACTCCCAGCGTCCGTTGGGAAACACAAAGAAAACCCCCCAGCCCATATGCCCCCCCCCTCCCCAAAATAGACTATGCCAGTCCCACCGAAAACACCCGCAAACGTGCGTTACACGATGGAGTGTGTGGTGTTGGCCGCAAAACCCCTGGCCTAGGTACATACATATGCGACTGTGACTCTGGGCCTGAATATGCACGAGATGGGGGGATCTTGCCCGTTTGAGGCAGGAAGAAGCGGTGAGCAGGTTAAGGGAGGTTGCTTGGATATGGTACCTCCGTACTATGGAGTACACGTCAATATCGTGTCATGCGAACGGTTGGTTTTTGTTGTTGTTTTTGTTTTTGTTTTTTTGGGGGGGGATATGGGGAAATCCGTTGGGGATGATGTCTCGTGTTCACGTTCTTGGGGCCCATGGACTGAGGCTGATAGTCTGCAGACTGCGCGCATTTCACATGATTTCACATGGGAAAAGCGTTGAGCGGTGGTCACGTTCTTGATGTACGTAAGGTATAGGGGGAAGAGTCAGGGTTTGCCCTAGGGAATTTTTAATCTGTAGGTGCGATGAGATTTATCGTTGCAACTGATTAAGCGAAGATCAAGCACATATCCATGGCTGGTGCAGTGGTGCTATGTAAGTCAGATATTAAGATGCAGAGGACCTCGTACTTTCATGCAGCACATCAGGATGTTGAAGATGTCGATAGCAAACTGCAACTACCGCACAAGAGCATGCTTCTAGTTCTAAATCATCGAACTCTCTATCGTCCTCCATCAGGCTTTGTTGTTGCCAAGCCGCCTTGCCCTCCAAGGCCAACCCCAATGGCCCTCTTTAATGTACAGCGTGCCTTCAGCATAGGATGGCCAGGTATTATCGCAGCTGCGGTAGCTTCCCCCAAGCCCCATGAATGCTCCGATATACATGTGAAATGTCCACCCGCCGTGTGACTTGGAAGGTTGAAACCCGCAAACGGCATTGCCAAGTGCTGAGCACAAAGCTGTAGTGGTATCATGTGAAAAAGCAAATCCGAACCCCGATTTTTGTGCCTCCGAAAGATGAATGCGCCAGTGATAGCCCGCTATAGAATGCGAATGTCATCGCCCCGCTATGTGTGTATGCAGCCCCAGAACGCTAATAGCAATGAGCAATGATGTAAGATGAATGGTAGTAAGAACGTTTTGGACGACCCGATTACCACCCAGTTTGGTGGTATTCTCCAAGTCCGTGATCGAAATAATGGTTCCACGAATTAGTTTTTGATCCGTCTTGTGAGATCTGGCTAGGCTTTTGCCCCGGGTACTCTTGGAGATTGGCAACATCGTGGGCCGTGTGTCGTCGCTTGAGGACAGCATTCGCAGTTGTGCTCTTCTGCTGCCGTTCCCAGAGCAAATGCTTCCGTAGAGATTGTGTGAGCTCCGTCGCCAACATGTTGCGGCGTGTTGTCCGGGGCGATAGGGCCGGCGGGTGTGTGTTGGATGTGGTCACGATAATTGGTTTCGATCGCGTCATGTTTGGAGGAAGCATTGCGAGACCAGAATCCTCCTCTTCCTCCTCCTCCTCTTCTGCTGACGTCCCCGCAGAAGGGCCAATAGGTGGAGATGTTCTTGAGCGTTGTAGATCCGATGTAGATTTTGACGCCAGGTTCGCAAACGCAGCGGCTCGGTCGGGTTGATGCATGAGTGTTGTGAGCAGTGATCGCCGTGATGTAATATTCGGTCTCGAATCGACCCTTTGGAAAAGCTGCTTGTCATTCGTCAGGGGCTCAGCACTGTCCGATACAGAGTCTTCCCAGTCCGACCCATCCTCGTCGTCTTCTTCCTCATCTTCCTCAATGGCGCTTTCAGGCGCATCCCCTTCATCATCCGACTCAAAAACCTCCTCATCTTCATGTGACTTGTGGTGGTTGATTGTGCGTGATTCGACTTCGTCTTTGAACGAGGTTTGCTTTTTACTCCTGAGAGGAAGCTTCAGGCCCGCAGTTAACGAGCTGTGCCTTGTCGGTTGGCACGACATCTGCTCGTCAAACGAGCTGTCGTCATCACCGGATGAGCCACCCAGAACGAACATGCCGCCTATCTTTGATCCCTCAGCCTTCGAGTGATTAATGGATTTGGTAGGGATAGGTGCAGGTGCAAGACGTGAGTTTGATCGATAGGATGATGAAACCTGGTTCGGGGAGAAGCCGCGCACCACACTGTGAGAAGTGAGGATCTCTGCGCTCGTGTCCGAGCCAACAGTCTGCCTGGAGCTGTGTTCGCTACCTGGACTGCTGAGTGGAGCAGTGGATGAGGAAGACTCGGAATAGCGTAGAGGCGCGTGCTTTGAAGGTGATGCTGGTCGAGGGGTGATATCGGTAGAAGGCATGACGGTGGGTACGGCATCGGCAATAGACGGAGACAATGGCTCCACCTTCTGCTGCTTTTGGATCAAGAGTACCATCTTTTCCAGACGGAACGAACTGATATGCTTCTCTCGTCCTCTGCTCACCGCTTTCACGGACCCTGCGCTGTGCAATGGGAGCGATCTAAAGGTGACAGGCGCCGTGCGCGAGGACGGTTCGAACTGGTCTACCTCATCCGATGAGGCGGAATCCACGCTCACTGACAGCTCTGGTATGTCCGCAGTACGTGGTCTTGAGCTGGAAAGATTGATTTCCGGTGTGGTGGCAGAACGTGGTTGCGGTTCGCAGCAGAACGTTTCCCGATTCCATATCCTCCAGCTCAGGTTCTCCAGCCGCCGGCCGTCCTCCATCGATTCTGCGCATTTTGAGAAGACTGCGGAAAAACCGTCAGTAATTGGGGCGAGAGGATGGTGGCGATTGAAAGATTCTTACCACTCCACATGTTATGCAGGTTCTCCACATTTTTCGGGTCGACGTCGTGCATTTTGGCCACATCCACCTTTAGCATCGGCGTCGCCATTCTCAAAGGCATGACGCCTTGAGGGTCCAAGTCAAGCCAAAAATAAAGTGAGACCCGGCAGAGAATTAATTTTGGTGGTGGTTTTCTTTTGCGGAGAGAGGGCCGGGTTGCGTCAGAGCCCGCACTCGCCGAGGTATCTTGGCCTCGTCAAAGGTTTGAGTATTTGATTAGGGTGAAGGCTTCGCAATTGCCAGACGACAATGATGCGATGTTAAATTATGGGTTGGTGGAAGGTGAGGTGAGAAGGTGGGAGGAATGGGGGGAGCGGAGGAATTGTATGCAACGAGGGCGAGTGGGTGTGAGCAGGTGGTTTTGTCTGGGAGCGTGTAGGTACTACTCAGTACCATGCTCTGCAAGCACGCCGTACTTTCTGCCGCAGTACCTTAAGGCCGAATTGGTCCAAGGTCAGACGGCGAATACGAATTATTAATATTCGATTCTCTTCTCTCGGCAATAATAACGATAATAATAAGATAATAATAATAATAGTAATAATAATAAATACCTGGGTAGTTGTTATATGATAACAAAGAAATGGTAGAAAGGTTTAATACGTCGACAGAAAGTCTGATTTCGGTTCTAGATGGACGGTACACAATGACGAACGATATAAGCCCTTTTTCTGCATTCAGAGGAGGGGACCCAGACACTTCATAAAGGATCCCTTCGATGACTCTGCACTACCCTCTCCTTAGTCACTTGCAACGTTCGTTCCATTCACTGCCCACTACTGGGTGACTATTAAAGCCGTGATACTGGTGATGTTGCTACATCCTGACGGTCTGAGACCACTGGTCTGGCACGTTATCTGCGCTACCGGGCAAGTGGAACTTGTGGAGAAAGCTGTCTGAGCGGCGGCAAGCTTCGATTTCACGGTAGGAGATGAATGAGACTGAAGACAAGATGCGATAGGGCACATTTCCTTCATGGCTAGGCCATACTAGCTAACGGAAGGAAAGCCGGTTCCTCTGGCCGCTGGGGCAGACGAGATCCAACAGGGGTAACCTCGGCGCAAACAGAGGGGGGAGGAGGAGAGGAGATGATGGATCATGGAAGGGACGGGAGAAGAAAGACAGCGATGTGGTCATCTTCCACAATTCCACTGCTACGAAAGGCTAGGTACTACTAGGCAAAGTCAGTAAGGTCAGGTAGGCACGTACTTTACTGTGTAGGGTACGTGGGTATGGAGGTACAACAACCAGAGACACCATGGTTCAGGGAGATTATCAAATCACAGCAGTAGTATTATTATTGTTATTATTGTTCCATTCCTTGATCCGCCTGGAAAACATCAACGGTACATCATATTCTTCGAATATGCGGTCTAGATACTTTATGGGATAAGCAGATGAATGCAAGGATGCCTACCGCCTCCCAAACCTTCGGATTCTGGAGCGCTTCCCCAGCATGTGCGTCCGTAGCATTAAAGCGATAGACCCCCCACTCGTACGACCCTTGGACTCCTCCAGCTATTCTTATTGCTCGTCTGCGGGTCCCGGAAATCTGGGATAGGTCACACACCCACATCCAAAGCAGCGTGTTACTTTGATACGCCTCCAAAGCGCCACCAACGAGATCCCCTTCCCACTGTGGCACCGATTGCTTACCTACAAGTATGTATTTAGTACTTGGCACTACGACCTCTAGCCTCCTCGCCAGGAGACCATCCCATCATCCCATCATCCCATGCCAACCATGCAGCCAGACAAATCACATGTTGCGCGCTGGTACGAGCGCCTGTCAGGCTGTCACTACCTTAAGGTACCTACTGTGGATCTTTCACACTTGAATGTTGTCCTTGTTGGGTAATCATTACTAAGCCATCTGTCCTTCAGTCTGGAGGGTTAAAGGTAGAGGTCGATGTTTGCTTTACGCGCTGCCAATCAAAAGCATCGTGTGGTGGTTCTCTGCATGTGTTCCTGCTTTCCATGGACCGGTCTGCTGCATTGATTCTGTATGAAGAAGTGCAAAAGTAAGATCTGGATCGTGTATTCCGTACAACGCGATCCAATACAGGTTGAATGCGTCGATCAAAGACTTCTCAGAGGGCCGAATGCAGGTCGTATGTGGACCGGGGCATTGACTCGCCGTGACTGTTCGCGGTGCCTTGTCAACTACGGAAACAGTCAGGTTCTTGCCAGCATGTACTAATTAATCATCGCAGATTGATCATCGTAAGATGTTTGCCTTGGACTTCGGAAAGGTGATTCGAGGCGCTGGTACTGATAGGTCGTTCCTCAACAATGGGAAGTTGCACTCCAGTTTCTCATAGGTACACGGTTGTCGTGCGAAGCCAACTTGATCACCGTGACCTTGACTGTACCTGGAGGAGTAATAAATTCGGGACTCAAGATGGCAGCAGTCTTCCCAGGTGACCACTTGTCGCTTGCGTTGGTTGGATGACGTTGACGTACAGCGCATGTTGTGGCGCCAATATTAATATGGTCGCAGCGTACGAGCGGTCGCATAAAGTGACAGCTCATGTGACGGTCTCGAAAGGTAGCGATTGACCGGATTCCACATAGATATGTCGCCCCCCACCGGAGTAGTGATAATAGCAATACTGTGATACAGCGGTTGTACAAATCAAGTCGTAGTTCGCCCGTTACAAAGATAGTCAGCTGTGCAGAATCCTAAGGGTTCTTGGATGCGTTGTCATCCCACGGGATCCGATACCTCACGAGCAGGCATATCGTCTCCAGTGGAACCTACCGATCTATTGGAAAGTCGAATCGAGGATGAAGGAATCCTGAAATCGACAGCAGGGAGTGGCGCCTAAGGAGGGATCCGGGGGGAAGTGTGGGTCACCGTGGCTAAAGAGGTGCTCCCAAAGGGCATTATGCACAGTATATCGTGACACCTGGATATACTAATGTAGGTATGATCTGTTGCTTTGATGCTGACGACGACGACGACGACGACGAGAAGAAGCGGTGAAGTTACTCTTGCCCACCACTCAAAGAGCTTGAATCATTTGGTTCCATTATCTAATCATCGACTAAGGGAGAGTACTACAGCAGGCTTTCCCTTATCACCGAAGACTGGTACGGAAATACTCGTTCGCTTGTCTTCCGGTGCTGTACTCCGTAGAATACCCTGGATCCCTTTTCCCACAACACCTTTAGGGGACAGTTTGATTACCATCTCGTCGCGTGGCCGACGATCGGTTGAATCCAGGGCAATGGAATCAGCCGGACCCCGGATGATTTCATCCGGGCCTCCACCAACGTCCAACCGGTCGAAGGGGGGCAGTAGTAGCGTAAGGGTAGCAACTAGCAAGTCCCGTGAAGATCTGAACTCAGGTCCTCCAGCAACGGTAGAATACCCCAGTTTCAGAGTGAGCAGGCAGTTCACGGGGCTCCACGTGTGTATCAGTTAGTGCCGGTTTCAACAACAAAACAACAACAACAACAATAATACTCCGTAAGCGGCACCCTACTCGAAGGATTGCGGGACAGCATGAAGAAATCAGTGCTGGAACGTTTTCAGTTGTGCCGTGTTCGATGGTTGTCGAGGGGAAATGACCTCATTGCTACTTGTCATTGTCATTGTCACAAGTCACAACTTCCAACCATCACCATCACCATCACTATCAGGCTTATTGATATTCCTTACAAGGCAGATTTTCTTATCACAATGAAGGTAACAAACAATACTCCCCCACACCGTCACGCGTCCATCGTCTCCCCTCCAATCGTAAATCCCCCATGTGTGGGGGTTGCCAAGAGGTGACAGTTCTGCATCGACGGAGGTATTACTCCGTACGTCGTACTATGTACTCGTGCGTAACCCCCATCCTTCATCCTGGTCGGTCGGCATCCTACTAGCCCCGGAAGGCAAGACCAACTTCCCCGGCCGACGCAGACCCCAGTTTGCAAAGCGAATACCGACCCCGATCCCATCCCTCGAGAGATCCATACATAACAATAATCACAGATAAGTACAACTAACTCCCTACATGAATTAATCAGCGATGTGATTAACGATAAAGCGATCTTCGGCGCCAAGTTCCCGATTTCGCAGGACAGCCACATTTTCTCGGGATCGGAAGCGCCACTAGCAATTAATTGATTGTTCCCACGTGCTCTCTCACCGCCAGACGGGACTCCGTAGACCCACGTTGTCGTCGACCCAATTGGGCTCCATCGCCCGTGGAGAAATACTGTTGAAAGGTAAGATGTTTGGGATTGTTGTCCGTCTGTCGTCTCAGTCTGTTGTGAATAGAAACCCGTAGTTTGGGAGCCTCTTCATCTCGTCTCCGCCCTTTCTCGATGATTCGCGTTCTCGATGCAGATTGTCTACTTATCTTGGCCCAAAAGTCGGAGAGAAAAGGTTAAATGTGTCCCAGAATCGTTTCTTGGAATCTCGTTTGGGACGGCGCCAGTTGTGTGGATCAGGAAAGGTAAAATTAGGTAAGTATTCCGTAAGGTAGGTAAGGTGTAAAAGTTGCAGCTGGCGCCGAGCCAGGCCTATCGCGCTTAGTAGGTATTTGGTACTTGGTACTTAGAGTACTTTATCTTATGTACCTACTTCCACTTCTGAGTCGTTGCCGTGCCTGTCCCTGCTGCATGGCCATTTATGCGCCCACGCGTGGACTGTCGTCCCAACTCCCAAGATCTTGGATTCTGCAGCAGGCCGTTACATGCATAAGGTAGATAGATGCCATTTCAGGTGTCGGTCCTACCTTTGCGATCAACAAATGCAAGAGTCTGATGTGGGATACAGAAAAGGTCTCCGTCCCGTTTCCGTTCCGCGAAACGCATGGGATTCAGTTCTTCTCACATCCTTCAGTCTCTTTCGCTCACTCTTTGCATGTTTGTGATGCTGGCTTTCCCAGTTCGGGTTGACACGCGGTCAATGGAAATGGAAATGCTAAGAGCCGAGAGAGAGTAACACTCTTTGCCAGTCTATCCGCTAGGTTCTGGTATATCTTTGAAAGAAGTAGCAAGGCATGCAACCCCATAGTCAATCCCGGTAGTCTACCCTTTGGCTGTGGTGCTATATGATATGAATTTACTTGTTTTTGGACTGCAAACACTGGTTGAAGTCGTCCGCGCCCCTTCTCAAGCAGTCAAGCCCCTTGCAATCGAATCCTGCAGTCCGGAGAATCAGATTCCGTATGAATCCTTCGGACGGGGTCAACTGGACTGGTGCTTCCGATCTTTCATGAGTGTATCGTTTCTGTAATTCCTCTTTGACCACCTCGTTTGCGAGTGGTAACGTGTATCAGTATGAATGGCGCAGGAAGCCGTGGTGACCCAACTAACCCGGGGTTTCTTACAGAGATTCCCTTACCACATTCCGAGAGAGACAAAAGAACTCAAGCGTTTGACGCGGTCATGCCGATTCTCTATTCATATGAAGTCTTTAAGCTGCCAGGCTGTCCATGAAATTCTAGTGCAAGACATTCTGCTTCGCTTCATTATGCTTTCATGATTCCACTCTTTCGAGGTTTAGATGCGGATACATACACTTTTCCGTTTGAGGTTCTATCGTAGTTGCGATGCATCACAGTCTACGAGTGCTTTACGTTTAAGATGGTGGGCTTCCCATCTTTTGTATCTCGGATCGTAACTGTCTACGATCATCATTAGGCAAGACCGTAAGTATGGAATTTACGGACAATCTAGATGAGCCCTTGGACGACATAATGCAGGGTAACGCTCCGCTAGGTTCTAGCTTTTCTACGGAAATTATACTGAATCAAATGGCGCACTAGATACCAATGGAGCTATCATCGAAGACGAGCTTAACACAACTGCATCTTTGGAGGGTCTTCAAACCGATGAGCAGCGGCATGTCCTGAACATTGTCGCTCAGCTTCGTAAATGTGGTCTCGAAAGCGTTCTTTCACTGCCTCAACTTGTCGTCTGTGGAGACCAATCCGCCGGGAAGAGCTCTGTCCTCGAGGCCCTTACGGAGATTCCCTTCCCAAGGAACGACAACCTGTGCACTCGTTTTGCGACCGAGATAATCCTACGCCGAGCACCAAGCGATTCGCTTACTATCAAGGTAATTCCAGACACCGAACGTCCCAAGATGGAGCAAGAGTCCATCCAAGCTTTTCAGGAATCCATTACGAACTTTGGTGAACTTCCACGCGTAATGACGGCGGCCATGGACGCTATGGGTTTGGGTAGCCTCGATGGCACATCGACCTCGGCGTCTAACGCCAAAGCCTTTGCCAAAGATGTCCTCAGCATTCAGATAGAAGGTCCGTCGAGGCCTCAGCTGACATTGGTAGATCTTCCTGGTCTCATTCAAAATCAAACCAAAGGTGTTACTGGAGCCGACGTGGACATGGTCAAGGAGATTACCGACCATTACATATCTTCATCCCGTACCATCTGCTTGGCTGTCATCGCTGCCACTAACGATTACGCGAATCAGGGGATCCTCACCAAGGTCCATAAAGTTGATGAGAAAGGAGAACGTACGCTCGGGATAATTACCAAGCCTGACCGATTATCCCCGGGATCCGGAAGCGAAAAGGCATACTTGGCTTTAGCAAGGAACGAAGATGTGTTTATCAGCCTAGGCTGGCATGTGCTCAAGAACCGTGCTTATGAGGAAGGCGCCAGCTCGTTCCTGGAGCGCAATATGTCAGAGGCTGCTTACTTCAGAACGTCTAATTTCAAGACTCTACACCGCGATTGCGTTGTGGTATCGATTCGTTAAGAAGTCGTCTCAGCCAGCTACTGTTTAATCACATCAAGCAGGAGCTCCCAAAGCTACGAGAAGACCTTGAAAAGGCATTAGCTGATACCAAAGGCGGATTAGCGACAATGGGCAGTCGCCGGACAACAGCACAAGACTGCAGAGCTTACCTCATGCAGCTCAGCCTTGATTATCGTGATGTTTGTAAGGCAGCCGTGGGCGGGAGCTATGAGGGGGAATATTTCAAGCACAGTTCTGAGCAGCCCACCACTAATCGCAGACTACGTGCAGTTGTTCAGTATATGAATAGCCGGTTCTCAGACAATCTTCGCACGAAAGGTCACAAGTATCATATAAAACTATCAGAAGGACCTGAAAGCACGGAATCTCCGGCCGAAGCAGCACCAGAGGACAACGCAAACGAGAATAACCCGTCACAATCTTCCGAAATCCAACGCAGTTTGCCGAGTTTAGGAGCCAACAGACCAACCAGGCTTTCTAACCCTGAGGCACTCAACTGGGTTCGTGAAGCCCTCACTAGAACTCGTGGAAAAGAGCTTACCGGTAACTTCAACCCACTGCTCATAGGTGAACTGTTCTGGGAACAGTCCTCAAAGTGGCGCCGCTTAGCATTGGACCACTTGGAAAGCGTAGCAGATCAATGCAGCCGCTTCGTTCGGTTTCTACTTCAGCAGAAGTGTCCCAAGGACATCCATTCGCGTCTTTGGTCGTACCAGATTCAAGATGCGTTGAAGAGCCGCAGTGAAGCTGCAGTCCAAGAGCTCGATCGGATAATGGAGGATATTGAGAACTACCCCATCAACTATAATCATTATTACACTGATACAACCCAGAGATACCGTCAAGCCAGGGTGAGGGCAACCCTTGCCGAGTGTATCAAAAGTGCAACTACACATACTAGTCACGAAGATTGTGACGCAGACCACACATCCACGACTATCAATGTAGACCAGGTTGTTGGAAAGTACTCCGAACGAATTGATCCCGACATGGAAAAGCTCAGCTGCAAAGAGGCGCTTGATTGTTTGTTGGCCATCTACAAGGCTAGTCTTAACCCTTTAAAGTTCCTATTGAGTAGATAGTTACAGTAGATGAACTAAGCCCCCCACGCAGGTCATCCAGAAAACCTTCATCGCCAACGTAACAACCCAGATTATTGAACGCCACATCGTTCGCGGTATCGAGGAAATTTTCTCCCCAGTTGTCGTCAGCAGACTGAAAGATGCCGAAGTAGAGGCTATCGCCTCGGAACCTACCCCAGCCAAAAGGGAGAGAGAATATCTCGTAGATCGGGTTGGCAAGCTGGAAGAGGGATATGGCATCTTGAGGGATGTATTGGGAAGTTCTTCGCTCTAAGGATCTTCGTCTCGGAGGAATCGCCGCTGTGGTAGGACGGTATGCGAGCAAAGTCACAATACTGCTATTGACAACTTGATCGTTTCCGCACCACGAAGCAAAGACCGATTAGGCCTTACGAAATTCGGTCATAATCGTGCTCCTCTATCGATACTACGAACTTTCAGCATCGATAACTCGACAATCTACAATGCGTGATCTTCTTAAGCCGTTTCTCTCTCCCGTCCTCCGGTTTTGTCTACTCGTTCATTCAATCTAATGCCTGGATCCAAAGACGATTTCAGCATATCATACCGAGCCACGATGTCCCAATGTCCCATGACCAATGTTGTGGACCTCCTTCATCTACGGCTCGACGACCCCCAACGTGAACTATTTGAATCCTATCTCTATTCTCCGTTCTGCATGACCACACTTTCAAACCACGACCGCTACTGCGAAAAGCACTCCACCCTTCCATTTACAATCACAACCACCCCTTGTCGATCTCTCCAGTTCCTTCTTTTCTTGCGGACTCGACAACTCGCACCACTTAATCCCTTCCCTTCCCTTCCCTTCCAATCCTACCTCCATCTCCACGTCTCGACCACAACCACCACCTCAACACAAAAAGCCACTTCACCCTTCATATCCACAACCTTGACCAGCATCCGTTCAATCGAACACCAACGACTATAATCCACAACCATCCCCGCCCACATCCCCTTCTCCATTCCCCGGGTTTTTTTTTTATCCCTCTCGAGTACAGAACTCCCTGACATAGACAATTCGCCTCCTTGCTATCCATCAAATCACACATACATACCTTGGCAGCATAAAGCTCACAATAAAGAATAAAATAAAAAAAATCCAAAACGCTACACCAATATCAACTATGACCCGGAAAATCACAAACAAGACAGACCCATCACAACAGCCACGCACTCTTCCCCCCAAAAAAGTCCCATCCCAGTACCCACGAGCACGCTTCCACAGCACCAAATCCCACACCTCACACACTTCACCAACTCCACATACCATACCATACCAATCTCCTCCCCCCCACCCAACAACCCTAACCAGCCCACCCAAAAAAACCTCCACCATTTCACCCTCCAAGTACGCTACCACCCTCCCTACCACCCTCGACAAAACCACCGACACGGAAACTAGAAAGTGGTCGAACGGAGAAGAAGAGGGAAAAAAGGAGGGCAAAAAAGGGGGAGGAGTTGATACGGAGTTGGTGAGTCGCTCGCTGTGGGTAAGAGAAAGAGGGGGGGAGGGGGTGGGTGAGGTTAGGATGGATATGTTGTTGTTGGTTGGTTGGTTGGTTGTATGTAGCCGGGGACGCGAAATGGAATGGGATGGGATGGGATGGGGTGGGGTGGGCAGGATGGATGCATCCCGGGTGCTTTGCTCTCGTGTCGCTCATTCTTTTTTGTTTTGTTTTGTTTTCTTTTTTGGTTTCTTATTATTTGTTGTTGCATGCCCCCGTGCACGATCCGCACCCCCTCTCACCCCTCCTCACCCCTCCACCCCGCCCGCCACCATCTCACATCCCCATCCCCATCCCCATCCCCATCCCCATCCCCATCCCCATCCCCATCCCCATCCCCATCCCCACCCCCCATTCCACCCACCTCTCTCCCCGCCTCTCCTCCAACACCCCAGACGGGGTAACCCGCATCCAAACTCCATTCCGGCTCTGGAAAAAAAGAAGAAAAAAAAAAGAGAATAAGGAAAGGCGGTGGTGGAGATGGTTGAGGTGCTTGGGACGGGCGCATGGTGGGTAATACACCGGGGAAGAGTTTGGGAAAAGGGGAGGTGGAGGGATGGGGGATGGGGGATGGGGGCCTGGGTGGGGTGGGGGCGATGAGATAATGAAGAAAATCGGGGATGGAGGGGGGGGGGGGAGAAATAATAAGGTATGATAGAGAGGGGAACAAGAGAAGTGGAATTCATGAGGGAGGGGGCGGATATACTTGCTGCAAATGCTTGCATGGTGGACGATCTACATCACAAACCCCCCAATCAGACTTTTTCTACCAAACGCCATACTTATGCTACGGTATCTATGGTAGATGGAACAAAGCTTGTGACACAGACAGAAGCACGCTGGAAGAAAACATGTTTCTAGAAGTCGTTCTCGTCGCTGCCGGCGATGATGACTTGGTTGACCTGATAGGAGTGAGAAAGGGTTTATTAGGTTGGTGTGGGTGGGTGGATTGGAACGGGCAGTAAGAGGGGAAAGACGAACCTTGAGCACCATCCTACACAACTGCGTAGCCAGGAGCAACTGCTGTCGTTTGCCAATCAGGGGATCGATGACAAAGTGCTCGCGCATATCTGCCCATCACCATCAGTTCACTTCTCTCACAACTGTACGTCTCCAACCCATAGAATATCTCAAGCTTACCGTTGCTCCCCGTCTGCATACAATCCACCCCCAACCTCGAATTCTTCTCCTTGACCTGCCTCGACTTGATCTCCGCCAACGTCTCAATAGGACTCAACCCCGAGTTCTCCGCCAGCGCCATCGGCACTGAGTCCAACGCATCTGCAAACGCCCGCATCGCATACTGCTCCAGGCCGGGGCTCTTGCCCGCAGCTTCTTCCACAGCAAGGGAGCAAGCGATTTCAGCAGCACCGCCTCCGTAAACGACGCGGTTGTCCTTGACGAGATTCCGCACTACGCAGAGGGCATCGTGCAACGAGCGCTTGGCCTCGTCGATGATCATCTTGTTGCTGCCGCGGACGAAGACGGTGACGGCGCGTGTGTTGGCGCATTCTTCAATGACGAGCATCTTTTCGCGTGTGGTGCCGAAACTGAGTTCGCGCACGATGCCGGCCTTGCCGAGTTTGGCGGCGTTGAGGTCTTCGAATCTGGGGACGATTCGCCCGTTTGTGGCGATTGCGATTAGTTCGATTTCGGGGCCTCCGACCCATCTTACGGCGGGGAGCTTGTTTTGTAGTAGTAGATGGTTGGCTTCATCGTCGAAGCCCCATTGACATATTACTAGATTCGCTCCTGTGTCTTTGATCTGCTGGATCATCTCGGTGAACTTGTTCTTCTCGTAGTTTTGAAGTTTTTTGAACTCTTCAACGGTCGTTATATCGAGCTTGTGCTTCGTCTTTGGCTTTGGGGGCTCAAAGGCGCATGTTAGAATAGCAAGCTTGGCATCTCGTACTTCATCGGGCATCTGAGGGTGTGAAAAGTCCTTGTCTACTATGACTCCTTTTATGAGCAGCGTATCCTCCAGTGAGCCTCCAACCTTGCCGTCAACCTTTATTAGCTCAAAGTCGACGTCTTTCCTCTCCAGATCCGCAACGGAAAGGACGGCATCAACGGCTATTTGGGCGAACTGGTCATGAGCTTTCGAGACAATCTTGCTTCCTAAACTTGTCTTTGCAACCTCGAAGAGATTTTGTCTCTGGTCTTTTGTAAACTCGACTTTATCACTTATCTTATCCAATTCGGAGACCGCGACCTCGCAAGCCTCATCATATCCATCTGCTATACGTATAGGATGTATGCCTTTATCGATGAGGTCGGCAGCTTGCTCTAACAAAGCTCCTGCTAAGACCACAACACCTGTTGTACCATCCCCTATTTCGTCGTCTTGAGACTTTGAGAGTTCGACCAGTAGCTTTGCAACATGATTTGATATTTCCATCTGGGAAAGAATTGTAGCGCCATCATTTGTGACCGTGATATCTCCATCCGGTGAAATAAGAATCTTGTCTAGGCCTCTTGGTCCCAACGAAGTTCTCACGATATTGGCTACCGTTCTCGCCGCAAGGATATGTGCTTTTACCGCATCATTACCATGCTGTCTTTTCTTTTTCCCTTGATCCCGGACGACTATGAAGGGCCGGCCTTGCTCATCTTTCATCACCGCCGCTGAAACAGGATGATCAGCTGCTGCAAGCTACCAAGTGCTCTGGCCTACTAGTTTTACCTTGCGACATATCCAGATCTGTAGGGGGCTACGTCAGTCCTTCACTTCTCGTCTTAGAAAGGTAAAAAAGAAACTATAACGTACTCATTGCCATATTTTCGAAGGGTTTCCAGTCAAATCACTTCTCAGGCCAATCTCTTGCACTCCAAGTCTTCTTCCAAGGATAGGGCGACCCAGCGATAAACAAAGATATTGACACTTGGCAAGGATATCTCTTGTATTCGTTGACTTACAGGAAAATTATATGCGGGAGACGTGCCTCAGCAAAGCTAGCCTCTCAAAACGTCCTAGCGCCATCTTCGCGCGACTTTCGATCCTTCAATCTGAAGCGCGACTCCTCACCTCACTTTGCGCCAACTACAATTCTTCATCCCCACATTATCGAGAGATACAAGACCAGCATGTGTCATACTATCTTTACTTGAGCAATTGGTGTTATCAAATACGACCCAAACGCGACACTCTTCAAGAACCCTCGCTCACTTGAAGTTCGTATTTCTCACAAATCTACGTCACAATGCCGCGTAAACCTCACTTACACCCCACTGCATCCTGCAGATCGCATGACTTGTAGCTTACATATTCCCTTGTAGCTCCTTTGCTTGAAGAGAGCGACAACGAATCAATGGCTGAAGCAAACCCGCAACTTCAAGCAAACCCGTCGGCTCAAGTCGACCATGAGCTCAAAGACGCGGTACCCGAGAACAATGAAGAGGAAGAGGAAGACGATGAGGAAGACGATGAGGAAGGCGAGGAATACGTTGTCGAATCCATACTCGACCACCGATCTGATTTTATCGATGTGAGTTAGCTCAGAATCTGGTGATTTGAACTCTCTGTGCTGACACTCTTTACACCAGGGCGTTATGAGATACAATGTAAAATGGAAGGGGTATCCGAAAAAAGCAGATCATACCTGGGAAACAGGGGAGAACTTAGAGTAAGCACCATCTCGAGCTCGCAGACCACCTATTCAAAGCAAGCACTGACCCTCAAAAGGAGTGCAAGCCTAGTCCTTGAAGCCTACTGGAAGAAAATCGGTGGGAAACCCACCGTGCCGTCCAAAATCTCAAAGAAACGCGGCCGCCAAAGTCTCAGCGGAAACGGCTCAACGAATAATACGCCAAAAAAGCAAAAGCGAGGGCGCAAAAGCACCCATACGTTGAGCCTCGACCAAACCCCAGAACCCCCAACTGGCTTTACACAAGTGGGGGACGATGATTGGGAACCCCCGCCTCCCAATAAAGACGCGTGGGACCCACTAGTCCAATCAATCGATACAATCGAGAGGGACGACGACGGCGAACTCTGGGCATACCTGTTGTGGAATGATAAAAACGGCGATGGCCGATTCTACCGGTCAAAAGCAAGAGTCCCCACATGCAACCAAGCGTGTCCGCAGCGAGTATGTTTACCCTCATTCACTGTATCATATTTCTGCTACGTCAAAGCACTGATATAGGACACAGATGCTCCAATTCTACGAGAAACACGTTGTTTTCACCCAAAACCGCTCCTCATTCGTCGACAGCAATGGCCAAGTCGCTTAACCCTCTCTCCTACCTTTCCAATCTCCCATATCAATCCAATGGCAATAACCGAGGGTGGGGATCTAGCGGGCGGTAGGGGGGCATCTCTTTTCTGTGTGGTTTGAGGTTGCCTATCAAGACTTGCGATGGAATGGACAAAATCACTTGAGTTATTATCGAATGGATATCCGGCGATGGGGAGTGTACTCTAGCGCGGAGTGACGGATCCAAAAAGAAAATTTCAAAGCTTCTTGTAGCATGACATCTAGCGGTCTACATACGCTTTGCCTCTTCTTCCGCTAGGCCGGCATATTTGTATCGGTCTGCTGGAAGTGAAGATTACTACTACTTTCTACCGAACATACCTTGTTCAAGGCGTTGGATAATTCCGTAGCTCGCTCGCTCAAGTAGGCAGTCTCAGCCTCAGCGGACTGGTAGCAAGCTAAGCTGCTCTCTAGCAGTTTAATATCTCACGTATTCACAGATATAACAATGAAATTTCTCCAGCTGGCTAATCTTGCAAGTCCACGACATGGCTAGTCAAATATTCTTACAAGATAACCACAGCAAATCCAATCCTCTGTCTCTCATCCACATCTGAGCTACACATTAACGAGTATCTCAGGTTAGTAAAGCCCTCATCGGCTGAAGCACATTGGAATAGCAAACTTCATCCGCACAAAATCCCACCATACCGCTCAGACCTACTTTCACCTTTACTCACATCACGAGCAAACCACCCCCCTCGCAACCCCCACATCCTCCCAATCACACTCCCAGACACTCAGCACACACATCTCACATCCCCTTCCCAGCTCCCGCCTCCTCATTCTCCCCACCACCCTCGCCATCTTCCCTTTCCCCTCTTCTCCTAGGAAAGCCTTTGAATCATGATCCCACAACCCCACTCCTTTCCAAAGGGTAAAAGTCCCACTTAGGAACGGAGGCTTGTCGCTTGTGAAAAGATCTGCGAATTGGAAAGTTTGTTTGATGCTTCCAGGCTCCCGCCCGGAGCAGATAACGCGAACGTAGAGTTCGATGACAGCGTCGGTATTGGTGCGGAAAGCAGCGGAAGCGGCATTGAGGGCTTCGCCGATGCGGAAACAGGTGCGTAGGACGGTGCGGGGGTGGAGGCCGATGATGGGGGAGCGGTCGCGGATGGGTTGGGGGAAGAGTGTGCGGACGAAGGGCGTAAGGTGAGGTGACGAGGCAGTGGATGCTGACACAGGAGCGACAGGCGGCGTGGAAGGTCCGGAGAGCTTGCGCAGTTTGACGGGTATATATGTAGTCGGTGGCATCCATTGCAGCTTTGGAGTAATGGGTCCTGGAGACGAGGGTGGTGTCGATGAATCGGCATTCCCGGGGCTGGGACTTGCTAGATTCATTAACTCTGTATCCAAATCGTCATCATCATAAATGTTTTCGGGATCCTCTGAGATGTTTGCTTCAGCGTTCAGCGCATTCTTAGTAGCAGAAAGATTGAGATTATGAGAGGATTGAGGGTGAATAGTAGGAGAGTTAAGGAAATCCGAATCATCATCAAAGAAAAATAAGATAGCTTCGTCTACCTTATCCAAGGGTGAAGAAAGTTGAACTGGCTGGTCCTCCGTACCGTTGGGCCGTTCGGCCTCAGAGACTAGGTCAACAGAATTCCGAAATATAGCTCTATTAGACAGGTAGGTTTGCTCTCTAACATCGTCTGTTAACTGCGCCAAGTCCTCTAGTCCTTCATCATCCATCGGAAATTCATCATCTTCAACATCAGTCTCTTGGCCAGACTCTTCCAACCTTCTTAATCCAGTTGGCTCAGTCCATGGATCTGGAGAAAGGGTAGGACCGCAGCAATCTGCAGACATGGCATCCTTGTTCACGATCTGCAGTCGTCCTCCGGTAATGAACGTGGTTTGCTCTTGATTACTTGGTGGCAACGTATATTCGCTCTCTAATGCTTCATCGGAATCATCTTGTCGATGCACAGTGGGCTTGTCTAACAATTCTGGTCCATCTGTAACCTCGAGCTGAAGGGGCTGACTCGACAACTCAAGCAGGCTGTAATGTGCACCTTGTCCGGGGAACGAATAATCAACGGGCGAGCAGTAGCGTGTGTCGTTTCTGTTTTCTGACCATGAGGTCGACGAGGTAGTATGTACTTGCGCAGAAGGAAGACCGGGGATACTTTCATCATTACCGGCACGTCCTAGATAAGTTGGTTTCCCTGTAGCTCCTTGGTCAAGAGATTCACTGGGATATGTATCCTGGTTTCGATTTCCAATACTTGATGATGCCGACTGGTACCTGAAGCTTTCAAGCTTCTGCATTGTATGCCGTGATAGGATAGTTTTTGGGTCTATATCGGACTGGAGTTCCGTATGCTCCGCAATTTCGTGAGGAAGATCTTTGAGCTCATCGGCTAAATGCGTCCCTATGATTCCAGTAGCCTTGGTCCTGCGAAGGTTTTTCAATATAGGCTGTAGCCTCGTTTCGCTTGGCGGTTCAAATTTTCTTGCTTTCTTGGAACGAGAGGTATTGGCTTCCTTCTGGTTTCCTGACGCTTGTGCTGATGCCTTGGTTCTCTTTCGCTTCTGCCCACCGTTCTGTGTCCTACCTCCATCAATGGTTCCGGCTTCGCCAGCCAATGTTGTGGGTTCGTTCGGCCGATTGACGGGGGTAAATCCAGATACGATTGTCTTGAATGCCGCGTACGAAGGGTCTTCCCTACTGAACCCATGAGCGTAGCTCACAGCGAGTGCCCAGCAAGCACATACATATGAGGCTGCGACATTCGTTGCTCGTCCTGCATAGCTCCTCCCGTTTTGATCGGCTTCCACACGGCCTTCAAGCCTTCCTCAAGAACCTCTCCGCCCCAATTCAGCCATCAGTGCTTCTTTTAACCCGTCGCTATCTCTGCCACTGATCAATTGCTTACGACTTGATAATGAAGTTGCTTGGTACATCGTAGAAGGAACGGATACCTTAATGATGACCTGCATGGTGGGGAAATAACGGAACTCACGGAACATCGACACCTCACCCCACCAACTAGTCCCAAGCAAGTCGTCGTATCACTTCACACAGACTGAGCACCCCATGACTTCCAACGGCCCCCTCTCTTCTCACGCGCTGCACGATTAACTTCTTCGGATTCTTTGATATGGAGCTCATGCAGCGTTTCACTCCTCAACAGGGACAATTGTCTCCAGCATTGTTCTCCCATCCATGATCCAAAATCTGTCTATCACTTTCACTATCAGTGTCTTTCAGCCTAAGCAGGTTGTCGTTACTTAGTCCATATCAACGAAGCTTCTGGGAACAGCAGCGTGTGTGTATGTGAAGTGTCTTGGCTGAGCCTCTTCTGAGGGCATAATGTTTTCATCTTCGGTATGTGTTCATACGGTTTCTCCTTCAATCGTACCCACAATGTGGACATAAACATTCATATCATTGTAGACTAGCTTTGGTAAGGTAGCATCCATTGAAAAGTCCGACTTCTTCCATGTTTATTTTTCTTCAAGTTTTGTGCGACTGTCTTTGATAATCCCAATACATCTTATATCCAAAACAATATGCTGAGAAACCATCTCTACCGGCAGAAGAAGCCGTTTTCGGCAATCACGGTGCAGATAGATCGCTTGACTAGCGAGCAATATGAAGCGGATGATATGAGCGGGCTAGTCGATCTAATCGAGGTTATCCGGCTGCAAGCTGGAGGTCCCACAGAGGCTGCGAGGGCTATTCGCAAGAAGCTGTGAGCGATTCTAGCACTTGGCATCAACAGCGAGCGTTACTAAAAGTGATGATATAGCAAGTATGGGAGTGTTCATAGGCAGCTCCGCGCTCTGACTGTCCTTGACGGACTGATCGAAAATGCTGGTCCTCGTTTCCAGCGAGCATTCGCTGATGAGGCGTTGCTGGAACGTCTTCGTGTAGCGGCTACAGACTCTTTGTCGGACGCAGAGGTAAAGCAAAAATGCTCTGTACTGTTTAGACAATGGGCCGTGGTCTACAAGTCGACGCCAGGCATGGAGCAGATCGCTGGCCTGTACAAGCAGCTACCTCAGTGGAAGAAGCCAGCCCGGCGAGAGGCATCAAAGATTCTCCAGGAAAATGAGCAAGGAGCTACCGAGGACCCTTTTGGGAACGGCGAATCAGAACCAACGACAATGTCGGCACGCCAGCCAATCAATCCATCATCTGCTTCAATTTCCAAACCGCCAAAACAAAAGCTTGATAAAAATGGCAAAAGAGTAAAATCCAAAACCTTCAACCTCGAGAAAGAAAAACCCCAGCTCCTCCAAGCCATCGCCTCCTCCTCGATCGCCAGCACGAACCTCATGAACGCTCTGAAGCTCATCAATCGAGAACATAAGCGCATCAGCGAAGATCAGGAAACTATCAAGAGGTTTGAAACTTGCAAATTACTGCGCCGGCAAATTCTGAGATATATCCACTACGTCGAAAGCGAGCAATGGCTCGGCAGCCTAATCCATGCGAACGAGGAACTCGTGACAGCACTCATGGCGTTTGAAGTTCTGGACAAGAGCGTCGAGGACGACAGTGACAGCGAAGGGGATTGGGAGGATGGGCCTTCAGCGTCGAATGGAGAGTCGGCGGGATTGAGGAATACGCAAGAGCCATTTGATAGGTTGCATCTTCCGACGGCAAATGCGAGGAAGGCGCCGCCAGTACCGACTAATGGAAAGGGGAAAATGGGATATGCTGATGACGAGGAGGATGAAGAGGAGGAGCTGGAGGATGAGAATGATCCTTTTGCAGACAGGAATGAGGTGCATACGCCAAAGGGGGAGAGGCCCGGGATGACTTGGTAAGTGAAAATTAGGATGCTATGTCTTCATAGCTAATGTCTGTGTAGGAAGGAAGTATAATCTTCCGCGCAGTCATGGTTTTCATACCTTTGTTAGCTTTTATTGATCCACTCAAGCCCCTTACTAAGCGCTATCTGTGAAGAAGATATGCGACAGACCTATCTTTCCAAACCCGGTCCCTTACTCCGTATAAATTCTCTAACCTCCCCGCGACACTTATCCTACCTCCCCCACCTAACCCTTCCTCCCCATCCCTACCCCCCCCGCATCCCCCTCTCCACCATCCCCAAGCCCACAAAACCCACTCAGATCCTCCACACGCGAGGGACTGATGCCCCGTCCGCGACGAGCAGCAACAATAGGGTTGCGACGACGGCGCGTGAGGGTTAGAGGAAAGGGCCGGGGGGGGAAGAGAAAGAATGAGTGAGGAATGGAGAACAAGGGGTGTGTTTTTTCCGATTACATGGGGGCTTGAGGGGCGGGGGGGTAATTATGGTGTTGTTTGTGCGAGATGTTTGGAAAGTTGGTTGATTGACGTGATATCAGATTCCCCATCCTCTCCCACCTAGACCCATCTGCCTCCTCCTCACCGCACTCTCAACACCCTACCCTCCGAAATGCAAATCTTCCTCGTGAATCCGCCGTGGATCTCCTCTCCGCCGTGAACTGGTAGTGCGCCTGGGGAACCTGTATCCGCAATATCGATGTTAAGGTTTTTGTGTGAGATGGCGATAGAGGGGGGGAAGGGGACGCTTGTGGGGGTTTGTTGTGAAGTGCAAGTACAGGAAAGTTGTGCTCCCACATTGCAACATGTGTGTAACCTTGCTTCGCACTCCCTCCCTAGTATCTTTTCTAAACCTTCAATGACGACTGTGAAGTCTATAGCCCCCGTTTCCCATCCACATTCAAATCCCAAATCCCACCAATGCCCTCAAAAGTGCCCCGAGCACGAAATTTTAAGCCATTTTATCCAATCCATATCTAACGCCTATGCTACTGTACTCTCAACCCATATATACCTCATCTAACGACTATAAACACCACTCTCTTTCCCAATGAGCCCGCCTATCTCAGATCCAACTGAAATGCCTTGTAGCTCCCACCATCAACCCCGCATCTTGGACACACTCTTCCCCTGCCTCCACCCCTCTGCTGCTCGCTATTCAGCGCATATACGCAATCACTACAAAACCCACTTATACACTCCGTGCACGCGTAACTCTCCCTTAGCACACTCAGCCTCCTACAACCGGCGCAATAGATTTGCACAGGCTGTGAATTCAAGAATGTTGGAGATGTAGTATCGGAGCTGGAAAGCCCCGACGAGGGCATGTGAAAGTTGTGACCGGAGGAGGACTGTGTGGATTCGATGGAGGATTCGACGGAGGGAAAGGGCTCGATGCCGCTGCGGTCGGGGGCGGGAGGTGGGGTTAGGGCGTGCTGAAGAGGGGAGGCTTTGTAGGATTCGAGGTTGTAGTGGGAGACGGAGGGAAAAGGCGGCAGAGACGCGCGTTTGATAGAGGAAGGGGATTGGGGAATCTGAGTAAGAGCATAAGTTAGCTTGCTCAAGTTTGTTCTTAGGTTGGCAGCTAAACCGGTGTAAGATCTCGGTCCGAGTCTGCTTCATTGGCAGACGTTGCCGCTTCGATAAGGTCCTCCCACCTCTTCCCCATAGCCGTCGCTGCTTGTGGCTCTGCAGAAAATGCTTTCCTACCCTCGATGCTGAGCCTTCGTGCATAGTCTTTTGACTTGATCCGTTCATGCTTAGGTTTCCGACTGTTCTGTGTTATGGACGATTTACGCGGTCTAGCGGGTTTCTGGTTCCTCTGGAGTGAATGAGTTCTCTGAATTGGAGGCAGCGTGGAGGAACGTCCTGGTGGAGAGCTGGTCATTATTGATGGAAGAAGCTCTCGCGGTCTCGGTGAGTGGAAGGGAGACAGTGGTTGTCGGCTGACATGGTTGTGTATGGGTGGAAGCTCCATGGACGAATGCATGCGGGGTTTGCTGGCCTCATTTTCAGAAATATTATCCTATTTCAGAGCTGTCAGCTGCGATGTAGAGCCAGGAGGTATCTTCTCAGATGCATTACAGCTTCTGATTCCCAATCCGAGTCGGGTCTATGGTTGTGAAGCTGTGCGAGAGCGACAGCGGCTGTAGCTGCAGCTGGATAAGCGTCCTCCAAGGTCCTTCGGGGTGCCGGTGAGCTATGGTCTCGCTGCTGGGAGTCTCTGTCATGTCCGTAAACTAATATTGTCAGCCGTGTCGATTGTTCAGGGTGTGAGTTCCGCGTACCTGAGTTGCCAAAAGGATTACTTGGTGGAGGGGGTTGAGGTCGCTCGGATGGTGGGGTATTGATCATAAGCTGGAAGCTTTCCTCGGTTGCGGGAAGCTTCGAGATGTAGTGCTCTGGGTGTGCTCTCCGTATGTGCTCTTGCATTGAGCGATAGCGTTTCTCCTGAATTGTTCTGCCTGTCACCACCCATTGTTCCCACTCACCAGATCTAATAAGAACTCTGCTACTGCAAAGAGATGGTATGAGCGAGGGCACTCACGCCAACGCAGCGTTTCCTACAGTTGGACCCATCATGGTTTGCCAGAGGACAAACAACCTCTTTGTTGGCATCGAAGGCGGAAAATGAACTTGTGAGGGAGGACCGAGGCGGCATGGCCTGGCGCATGAAAGCCGGGCTGGCGGAACGACAATGGGAACAGCGGCACCAAGTACGCAACAATCAGTTGTCAGGTGTTTGGAAGCTGGACTCGGTAATTCTGAGCTGTATAACGGTCAATTGACTGAGTAACAATAAGACGGATGCGGTTGTAGAGCTGCAATCCGGGAAGTAAGTGTGAGTGTAAGTGTAAGTGTGTGTGTGCGTTCGTTACCTTATTGCACCGTCCCATGTATGATGTGGGACCATTCTACCTATGCTTAGCTTATCGACTTAGTGGGGTGAGGGGGATCGATTGCTACCCCCTGCTCGTTTCATAAGGTAGCTAAGGTAAGGTAGGTAATTGTAGTCGCAATCTGCCGCCGAAGTTTCTTAAGCTTCGGTGCATGAAGCCCTAAATGGTTAAAGCACCTCATAGCGCATCAACAGGCGAGGGGGTACAAATTGAACACGATCACTGTGAAGGTACTCATCACCCACGGGAACCTCGAGAATAACGGAAAACTGGGGGTTTTCATTGTATCGATTTGGTGACCTTTGCAACGGGTATTTCCTTCCTGTGCATCCATAGAACGCCTGATCATACAGAACCCCAACTGCAAATAGCCCTGAATTGAGAGTGGAGTACCATCCGGAGCGCCATGTCGCTAAACAACAACGTCATGAAACACCCTTCTCTTCTACTTTTCATATCACGTCTTTCCTATCCCACCCCGTCGGCTTGAGAGTATCGATCCCTTTTGTCGGATGAGGCTTGTCGGGATCCTCGTACTCGCTCACAAAGGGATTCGGATCGACCTTCTGTTCAAGGTTCCCTAACGTGTGGTTGACCTCTCTGTGCTTCGCCTCATCCGCGCGAATGTAGAGTAATAAGTCCCGCATCTTCCGATGGCTCTCAGGCATATTCCAGTACCGGACCGCAATCTCAGGTGCATCAAGCTGCTCCCACTTCGGCATCTTCCCTGCGTCAATGTCTGCAATGGCACGAGAGTATGTGAGTACCGCTTCTTCCTCGAGATATCCCACAAACCGATGGCATGTCCGAGGAGAGATGAGATACGAGAGGAACATGCTGTTATAGAAAACGCCTTGTGCACCGAGGATCATGAATTTCATGAATCGACCGGGTTCTGCCATCTTCATGAACGTAAGAAGATGCATGCGCTCATTGTATGCCTCTTCTAGAAGGGTCTCGATCCTGCAAATCTATGAGCTTGAGGCACCTTACAAGCACTTATTGCACAAGAGCTTACCAGCCATTGTCTCTCTTGAGCCGCCGTAAGCTGTGCAGGTGCCGTACTGATGCGGCGACCATACCTGGGACGCCCGCAACGCTTTCCAAGAACAGGAATCTGACGAGCCATTTTCTCTCGGTCATGGCAAACCAACTCCGTTTGGTACCCTTAGCGGAATCCTCTTTTCCTTTTGCCACTTCTCTAGCGTGGCTGTATCCCGTGGCCGTATCCATGCCAAATCTCAAGAGCCTAACCATGGCGAGGGCTACCCAGTCAGACCAATTCTTGGTCTCGCGGTGGGCAACATTTATGGCATTCATCTGTTCCTCTGTATAACTAAGGATCTGTTAGCACCAATATTGGAAGGCGAAAATTCTGGAGGCAGAAGTTGAATGGCCGGACTTACACTGGATGATGCCATGCTGGAGGTGTGACCTTTATACTTGGTGCATTGTTAGGCGGCGGAAAGTATTCTTTGAGCTGTCTCCGGCCCGTGGAGGAAAACAATCTCTTAGAAGAGACAGCCGAACGTCGTTCTAAAGGGTAACTCATACATGGGTTGAGTATGGGTGTGTGAAAGCTATCCACTCCATTCTGGATAGCCCGAGAAAACTTTGTTACAGCCCTTCTGTTCGCGAGTGAGGCCACTGTAGGTCTTGCTGATGCGTACATGAACGGTTAGGTGTCAGCAATAGTGTTGTATATGATGTTGTTATGTTGACAAAATGAAATAGTCGAACAACAATTGTTGTAGAGGTAGGAGAAACAAATATAATAACGCCTCCAATATGACACTCCAACGTGAGGCTGAAGATCAGTGCTAGGGGATTACTAAGCCGAAAAATTCTCTGCGGAGGGCTTGCAAGAAAAGACCCGAAGGGCCAATCGCTGGAGTGAAAGAGACATCGGGGTCCACAAAATCATACGCATCCGGAAATGGTTCGGTGATTTGAAGAACAAGAAGTGGTGGCTCATCCGTCCTTTCAAACCCGTGCCTGTCTCGTGTTAAGGAATTTCCCGGCAAAATCGGGCGATGCCGGGCACTGTGAAGGCGAGCCTTATAGACCGTAGACTCTATGATTCATCTGACCGGTCGAGATTTGCATCTCCGGATAAAGGTTAATAGAAAGCGCAGCATCAGCAGAAAGCCCAATGGTTGGTCAAGACGGATCATGGAGAACCCCGTGCAAAGTAGGATATCGCTGGTACTTGGAACCCTAGCTTCTTAATGTTGGCAAGTAGACTTCGATACCACATGTCGTAGACTCTGTATGGACTTTATACCCTACTTCACAGTAGCGGTATGAGTGTTACTCGTATGTGTCGGAGAAATTGTAATTCGAGAGAACTCTCTAGACCGGATTCATTGACATAAATGTATTAGCGTAGGTTCGGAACATCATCGTTCAATTAACATATTCAGCTCTCAAGCTGTGGGATCAAGCATTTTGAAAGGGCCTCGCAGCCAACATGCCTCAAGTCGACGTCGTCCCCAACTCAACCTCCATATCTGCCCCAGGCTGGGCCTATGTCGCCGACAATGGCTACGACCCTTCAAAAGCAGCCATACAACCCTCCGGCGCCCGTAAACGTGCCGCGAGGGCTTCAGGCCTTGCTGGCGGAAATTCTACAACAAGGCAGCAGAACGCCACACTGAAGCATATTGCAGAGTTAGACAGGGACAACTATCGAGATGTGCAGATCACTATACCAAACAAGTCTAGAGAAAGTGCCCCAAAGGCTGGAGGGCCTAAAAGCAAAACCACATCGAATGTCCGGCGGATACTCATGTCTCAGAAGACGTTTGCAAATCACCTTGCTGATGAAGAGGCTGCTCTTGCTGCTCAGAATCAGACTGCAGTTGCTGCCTCAACACCTCGCGCCTCTGTTTCAAAGCCTGCTGGAACTCCTTCAATACTAAAGCGCTCCTCAACGGTTGGCGTGCCGCCTTCACCATCGATCAGCGCACAACCAACTGGTTCTCAACCATTTTCCATCGCTGCAGCCCCCCCTCCACCGCCCAAGGACCCAGGCGCCGAAGACCCCCTACTCAAATCCTACATACCCTCCGCGCCTTCAGAAACTGTCATCGAGGCTCTCCTCTCCGCTCCACCACTGTCGTACAATGCTGCTCGTGCAGCTCCGCCTACGGGAAAGCCACAAAGACACTTCTGCGAGATATGTGGATATTGGGGCCTTATCAAATGTATGAAGTGCGGCGCGAGATATTGTAGCCTTGTTTGTAAGGGTCCGCATGATGAGGATAGGTGTCTCAAATTTTACGCTTGAGCAAGGAACGAAATGGACATTCGACTTGACTAGAGAATTGTGGAAGCAATATCGTACAACACATAGGTTCTGCAGGCGATACCGATGGCTAGGGTCTTAGTATGCAATCTCGAGCTATGTTGTTGAGGCATACGCCCAAGACCAAATTTACAACCACGACAACTTGGAATGCTTGAGAGTACAGCACCGGATTCTGCACAGGATCAGATGAACTAGGAGAGTATGTGCAGAAGAAATACTCGCTAGATTCAGAACTCTTCTGCACATATTGAAAGACCCGCCTCCGGCATAACATCATTATACATGTTCACCTGTGCGCATTGGCGACAATCCAAATTGCATTCTAAACTTGTGTGATATACGTTCTGGCAACAAAAACCAATCCGCGGTTGGAAATTCGATCTGCATACTTCGAATTACGTTTTCCTCTAAGTCAATCTCTCGAATACAGAAAATAAACCAGGAAGATCATAGATACTTCTCCGGGATTGAGATTCTTCCTGTTTTCTATACGAATCAGACTCACAACGGTTCTCTCAGCAGCGAACCAAGCCTACCAGGGAAAGAAGATCCATTTCTGTCAACCAATCATTGCAGTCGAGACACCCGACCCTCAGAACGCAGCCATAGCGACTTGTGAGTTAGATCCGGATATGATGAGACGAATCAACGAGAAGACAAATTAGTGAAGAGATGTAATGAAGGTCTTTGCGTAGAAATACAAACTCATCGTACATCAGTGTGCGCTTGCTTCAACTCCGAATAGTCCATGCACACCACGTCTAACGTGAACCCCAAACGCTATGCTACGCTGTAAAATTACGGTTGCAGACTTCTTGGTCTTTCCAAATCCTTCACACATATGATCTTTGAACAAGCTCGTGCCTCTTTGGGGCCTTGTGCTCGCCAACCTTATTAACTCCCCTTTGCGCCAGATAGCAAATCATCTCCATGGTAGGTTGCTCATCCTGACGTTATCACGCTTTTCTAGCGCGGATTCCTCCGGAGATGAAACCTGTGGCGAGTTTGATTGTTCCACGGCGACCTCTTGGAGCGGGGAGTAACGGAAATTTCAGTCTTGATAATTGCCCATCTCTTCATGCTACCAGCGCTTCTTCCTCCGCCTTCCTCTCATTCATCACCCTAGCCATCTTCTTTCCAACCTCATAGCTACTGATCATAATCGCACATGCCGGCGCCACTTTCAGGCACCTGGCTGCCCAGCCGCGAAACAGACCCGCAGCGCCCTCTTCACACCAAATATGGTACAAGAATCTTGGCATCGAGCGTTCTTCTGGTCTCAGAATACCTTTTTCTGCGCCTGATGCTCGTTTAGTGGCATCATCGCTGTGCTCGAGCACCTGTCTTCGGGTTTTGCCTACGTCGAAGGGTGTGGTGACGACGGAGGCTACCGCACCAGAAACAGCACCTGCGACGAAACTGTCTACGAAGGTAGCGGTGTGATTTTCGGAGGTTCGGGAGCCAGAGCGAAGCCGTGTCCGTTGACGCGGGTCACGCAAATCGGCCAAGGTATTTCGGATGGCTTCGTAGCCCCACCAGTAAATTCCACTGAAAGGAACGTCTCGCCACATGGTCAGTGTTAGGCCACGCCAGAGGGAGGTGTATCCTTGTGCATGAACCATTTTCCTCAGACCAACGAAAGTTTCCGAGAATGCTCCTGTTTCAGATTTGCTGGATGTCCTGGCTTGCAGGCGTGTTCTGAACATTTCGATAGGACTAATCACCGCCGCGGCAGCGACGCGGGCTATCGAGCCAGCTATAAGAGGTGCATATGTGTCGGGAACGTATGTGTTTATAGGACTTCTCGAGTGTGTACGTAGGTAATCATAACCAGTAAAGTAGATTACGTTTGCTGGAACAGACATTACAAGTGTGGGAGAGAGGCCCCGCCATAGAGAGGTAACGCCTTCATGTCGGGCGATTTTCCGCAGACCATCGAGGGTGGAGTTGAACGTTTTGCGTCGAGCTTCGTCAACCGCACAATCAGCAGTCGCGGCATCGGAGGAGCTGAGAATGGTGGAGGGGCTGGCAGCCAAGCAAATAGAGGAAGTGTTATTGATCCAGAAGACTTCGCGGCAGCAGGCAGTAACGCCGAGGTTTCGAGGCAAATTCGTGAAGGGAGAGGAGGGAGACGCTGACGTACGGATTGGGATAGAAGGAGAGTTAGGCTGAGATTGAAGACGAACTCGGACGACATCGAGTGGGGTGACTGGGAAGGTGTTGTATTAGCTGGTTAGCCCCAGTCCAGCGCATGTATATACATACCCAGAAGAGATGTGAGGAGACTGCCAGACACCGCAGAAAGCATCTTTTGCCCAGCTGAGATATCCATTGAAGGATCTGGCTCATTGGATTCATCCATGGTCAAGCTGCCGTACGTTCTAAGAATGTCTGGCGAATCCTTATGCCACCGTATCTGATCTCCATACTTCGTGTTTGCGTAGGGATGTTCGGCTGACTTCAATGGCTCCGTTACGAAGCCAGACATTCAACACGAGGCTACTCGCTCGACTGCAAATGAGCGTAAGGAAAATGGACCAAGAAGTGATTGGATGATGTAATCGAAAATGCACCAATTTTCTTAGGAGTTTCTTCGCGGAACGAGCCGCGCAAGCATCGCGGCAATTGGTGGCAACGAGATACCAGGCCATTAAGTTCATGATTTCTCAATTTTTGCAAGTAACCCTGGAACCTAAATACTAAGTACAGGTAGTAGAATCCCCGTTGTTTTTCACCCAGTCCTAAATAGCTTAGAATGGTAGAGGAAGGAAACCCAGAGCTTGAGCACTTCCGTAAGCAATGGAAAGAGGAGGTCACCGCGCGCTCAAGAGGAGCATCTTCAAAAGGAGAAAGTAAGGATGCAAGGCCATTGGGTTCACTCAAAGGTGGATGTGCAACGGACCAATCGTCAAAAGCTCCAACTTCTTTGTCTTGGTCATTCACCAATCTTCAGAAGGACGAGGAAACATGGGATGGCCTTCAAACGCAATCTTATCATGATTTGGAGAACAAGGATGATGCGCGGAGGTTAGGTGAAGAAGACGCTGGCATTCATCCGGAGAGTCACAGGACTCGAGATCCTCACTCGGCATTGGAGCACTACGAGAAGGCTGTTGAAAGAGAAACTGAAGGCAATCTAGGAGATAGTCTGAATCTCTACAGAAAAGCATATAGGGTACACATCCAGCTTCTAACTCTTTACGCGTGAAGATCTATTGATTCGGTCTCAGCTTGACGCAGGAGTAGATCGAATCTACAAGAACAAGCATTTCCCTCCTTCCTTGTTCAAATCAAAACCGACGAATCCCAATCCCTCCAATGCTCCAGTTACTGTTCCAAATCCTGCTCATCACTCCCTAGGCGGGCCCCCAGGATCTACGATTTCACAGCTCGTTGCCTCTTTTGCTTCTCTTTCGATACCTCCAGCAGAACCGCTGATCGAAGGCTCTCCGCCCCCATCTTGTCCGATCTCAGTCATCCCATCAGAGATTCTGGTTAGTATCATGTTGCAGACCGCAATCGTCGATGTTGCATCTTTTGCCCGTCTGTCTCTCGTTTGCAAAAGCTTGGCCTATCTTGTTGCGACTGAAGACAACATCTGGAAGCGCATCTGTCTGGGCTCTGAATATGGTTTCGGTGCTATACGGTACGCCTGGGGTTGTTCTATCTCTGGAAATGCCCTTGAACCAGACTTGGACACTTTTTCTCTCGCATCCCTCTCTCTTTCCTCCGAACACAAGCGCGCCTCATCATCCTCCCCTTTCCCACTCTCCTCCACTTACCCTACTTATGCAATCATGTTCCGCCAGCGCCCACGTATCCGCTTCAATGGTTGCTATATTAGCACTGTTAACTACATCCGCCCTGGCGCGTCCACAGCCTCTCAAGTCTCTTGGAATACCCCTGTGCATGTTGTCACCTATTACCGCTACCTGCGGTTCTTCCGCGACGGCTCTTGCTGTAGCTTGCTTACGACGGCTGAACCAGCAGACGTGGTGCATTACCTTACGAAGGAGAATATTCATTTGCACGAGCATGGACAAGGACTGCTGCCCAATGCTGTTATGAGACACGCATTGAGAGGAAGATGGAGACTTAGTGGAAATCAGCAGGACATGAATGACGATAGCGAAAAAGAGGAAGAGGAAGAAGGAACCCTTCTCATCGAGACCGAAGGCGTTGACCCTGATAAATACATTTTCAAGATGGAACTAGCACTGAAAAGCGCTGGTAGAGCTGGAGGTACCAGGAATAACAAGCTGAACTGGAAAGGATTTTGGAGCTATAATAAGCTGACAGATGATTGGGCGGAATTTGGGCTTCGAAACGATAAAGCATTCTTTTGGAGTCGGGTCAGAGGCTATGGTATGGGGTGCTAGGAGCTACCATTGATAAAGAGGCTCAAGTCGGGAACTATGATGGGGGAGATTGTTGATGATTTAGAGAACAAGACATGAGCCAGTGTAGAGGGCCCAGATATCAAGGATTTGATAGCATATAAAAGCAAACCAAGGAGCTGACTCGAGACATGGAGCTCTATCGTTGTTCATCTGTCGTGGTTGTTCATTCTCGATAATTTGATGGTAGTAGTTCCATGACAGCCGTTGTCTCCAGGTCAAGCTAGCCTTGTCTAAGCGAACTTAGGGCATCTTCTTTACCTGATCGGCCAAATACTCCAAGATTCACCAACCATGTAGGTAGCGAGAACAACCACGAGGACAGCTGTCCGGGCGCTCAGAACATCAAGGGTCTAATCTATAGCCTCCACTGCCATCCACTTGGCCGTCACGATGCCCGTCGGCATCCAACGCCTCAACGCCCGCCACCAACAACCAAACTCCCGCATCGTCTTCATCAAGCCTCTTCCTGGCCCCACATCCGCCTACGCCCAAGACTTCCTTGAACGAATCGCCGCAATCTGCCATCCCATCATGAAATCGCACCATCTCTCCATCATGACTCTGGAAGAATACGAACCCAACCGCGAATTCGTTGGCCGCAATTTCAATGCGGGCGAGATTATACAGCTGGTACTCAGAGCACCGTACACGGGTCATTGGCTGCCGTTTCGTAGTGTGCAGATGGTTATGATGCATGAGCTGGCGCATTGCGTGCAGATGAATCATTCGGGGGCGTTTTGGAAGGTGAGGAACTTGTACGCGGGAGACTTGAGAGAGCTGTGGGGGAAAGGGTATACGGGGGATAGGTTCTGGGGGAGGGGCAAAACGGTGCTTAGTGCTGAGTACGAGAGTTCGGGGAACATGGAGGGAGAGGTAATGGCTGAGAGCTTGTGTGGCGGGACGTTCAGGAGTCGAAGTGGGAGGAAGAGAAAGAGGAAGAGCGGCGAAGCTGCTGCAGGGGCGAGCTTGACATATGCGGAGAGGCAGCAAAGGAGGATCAGGAAGAAATTTGGGGTCAATGGAGTTTCGCTGGGGGATGATGTGGAGACAAGAGTGAAGTTGGAGAATGGGAAGAAGCCGAAAGGCAAACCACGGGTGGCAGGAAGCGCTAGAGGAAGAGAGCTGAGAGCCGCGGCAGCGTTGGCCAGGTTTGCTGACCAGAAAGAGGAGGATGTCAAAAAGGAAGAGGAGCAAGGGAGTGGGAGTGAGACTGAGAGTGACTACGAAGACGGAGGCCCAAAGCAAGAGGAGGCACATGATCTCGATGGCTCAAGACTACTGGATGCGAAAGGGAACGGCATGGTCAAGGTCTGCGAAGATGAAGATCAAGATGATATCCACGTCAAGCAGGAAATGCGCGAGCTGCAGAACCTTGACCATGTGGCCTTCTACCCCCCTTCGCCACCAATACCGATCCAAGAGACAGCCACAACACCTCCACCTCGCATCAAAACCGAAACCCTACCCACCGCGCCCACCCCCAACCTCCCTTCCCTTCAGAATCTCAAACCACGTCTCTCTCAATTCCTTCCTCCAAACTCTCCACCCCTCGCCCTCCCAGCCAGCTCCCTTCCCCCTCCCCTCATAAACCCCGCACCACTCCTCCCTCACCCACCCCTCATTAACAATTGTCCCATCTGTACGACGACCAACACCTCCTCCGCACCCGTTTGCGTCGTCTGCGCTAATGTTCTCGATACCAGCAAAGTCCCTGGATGGCATTGTAAGAGCGCGGCTTGTGAGGGGAGTGGGTATGTTAATGCGAGGGATTGTGGGGTGTGTGGTGTCTGTGAGGTGAGGAGGGAGTGAGATATGGGCGGTAGAAGTGTTTCTGTGTGATTGGGGGTTTCTGGCATGAGGGCGAGGTGCTTTGTTGGACAAAGTAAGGTTAGGAAGCTTCGATAGCTTTCTATGCAGAGGATCATGAATCTGATAATGAATATAGTAGGCAATCACGCGGGTTCATACTATCGGTGGCGGTGAAAGTTCCTTATCCTGACACCGTCTCAGGAGAAGTTCCCCATGTGTCAGTTCAAAAGCAATTCTTCAACAACCGGCATAGGCATTGCGTTAGACATTTCCTACATCGATTACCAAGGCGGCTCTCTCCGTCCCATATTGCAATGATCACTACTGTCATGCACCCAACTAACTGTCTTTGAAAACAGTATTCTTGAATTCCCCTCCGAGCTAGCATCGTCGTCTATGTATCCCCCCTTTTCTCTCAGTAACAGGATTCACATCACATAGACTTAGCCAGCTTTCAAAAACGGTATTCTGAATGCCCCTCCATAGCTAGCATCTTCACCTATGTATGCGCCCCTTGCCTCCACTATTTCAGTAATAGAAACATATCTACGTCCATTCTGTAAACCAGTCACCGAATTTTTCCGTTCCATGAAATATGTATTTCGAAAAAGGGCGCCGGACACACTCGCTTCGCTGAGAGTACGTCGAAAAACAGTAATAGATGGTCGCCATGATCGCAGAAAAGCGCCGTGAGAAGATTTGATATCCGCCGTAGCTTGGGTCAAATCATGCATATCCCCCGGCTGGGTCATATATCCTAGCAGCGTCGCCGTGTCATGCGGTTGCACCACCAGGTGCGAATTGGCCATGGGGCCCTCAAAAGTTGTGAGATGCATGCTTTACGACTGTAGTCGCTTACCTCCAACCTCCAATCCTGCCGCCTATCACACTTTCCCTCCCCCGTCTGCCTCCCATACTGCTCTCCCTCCCATCACCCTCCTTTTGGACCCCTACGCTACTGTCTCTAACATTTGCCCTTACACCAATTGCAGTCACCCTGCCACAGGCGCCAACGGAAGCCTCCCTATCTACTGCAGTAACGGTGGTCTTAGCTATCGGAAGCATGCTGATTCGTCGACTCGTCGCCATGACGGTTGATGGTCTCTGTGGTCTTGGACGAACGGAGGGGGACTCTTCGTTGTCGTTGGGGGCTATGCTCTGACGGCGGGAGCTTGAGGTGCTGGTGGGGAGGTGTGAGGCTGAGGCTTGCACCTTGAGTTTTGGTCGGGGCGAATCGGTGGGCGGACGGATGGGAGACGAAGAGATGCGTCGTGGGTCGTGGATGCCAACGGAAGAAAGGCGTGAGCGAGCAACTGACGGGAGAGTAGGAGCTGGCGAGAAAGAATCGGAGCGGCCCAGCGGGCTGGGAAAAGAGATATTCGAATTGGTGCCGGGAGAGCGGAAGGCGAGAGAGCTGTTGCGGCCTGGGGAGTGGGTATTCAGGGGAGATGGTTTGCGTCTGGAGTTGAAGTCGATGTGTTCGACTTTTGGGCTCGTGTTCCAGCGGGGTTTATCGTTGATCGGGAACACGGTTGGCCTTTGGGCACGGCTCCCTGGGGTAGGGGTGGGGGTAGATGAATTATATTTCGAGTATGGCGAGGGTGAGGCGCTCTTCGGAGTAAAAATGTCAGAAGTGAGGGAGCTTGAGGCTGAGGTTTTCCGAGGCAGTTGAGTCGAGCCTACGCCAACAGACCCGGGAGGACCGCTGAAATACCTTCGTGAAGTAGTTGGACGCGAAGTGGTGCTAGATATGACGCTGCTCCGGCGGCTCGCTCCGCCAGGCGTTGATGAACCGTTCTTGTGACCGTTCGAGAGCCAGTTGACTACGGAGGATGCGGGAGAGCTTCCTGGAGTGTCGGCTGCGCTACCAATGATTGATCGATCTATTGAGATGATGCTGGAGATTGAATCCCTTAGCTGTTGGTTCTTGGTCATGTTTAGATCGTCTAATGCAAGATTCATGTCCTTGATCTCTGCTTTGATGTTCATCCATCTAGCTCGAGTATCTGAACGTAACCGGAGGATTTCACCGTTGACTGTGAGGCGTTCTTGAACGCCCTTCTCGATGATCGCTAGCACTCTCTCTATGGCTGGTCCATAGTATAACTTCTTGGCTTCATAATTTTCCACCTTTTTTGCGAGAGCAGGGGGATTGTTGTGTTGTGCTCCGATATCAATGGATTCTTGTAGGTTACTGATGCTACGCTCAACCGACTCACATAACTTTTGCGCTTGCCTGCCTGCGTTCCTAAATACAAGCACCCAGCGATCCTCACCAAGCTCTCGCCTCAGCCCGTCAGCTTCGCTCTCTAACTTCATCCAGCTTTCTTCTAAGCCTTGCCTCCGTGTCTCAAGCTCTTGGCAAGAGGTAGGCAGAACAGGCTTTGCTCTCGCATAAAAGCTTGACAAAGTCATCGGCAGAAAGTCTAAAGATGCCCGGAGAGGCTGCATTCTCGCGAAAAGTGCAAGTAAGTTCGAGTCATCATGATGACTGGGGATAATTGGGGAGCCAACGGGAGAGCTTGAGGAGAACGTAGACGGCAAGCTGAAACGATGATTCGATGTGTTATCCTTGTTCATCGGTGTTTCTTCGACAATGGTTTCCAGCTCTTGTATATCCAGCCCTGCCACTCCTCCGGCAAGTGAATCTGCCGTCATTGCTTTGTGCCTTAATTCTTCCATCTCATATACCAGCCTACTCAGGTTCTCCATCTCCAATCCGATGTCGCCTAGTACAACGTTCCATAGCTCTTCCCACTCCATTGCTAGCTCCACCTGACTCTTCACCCCTTTTAGGAGTTTTCGAACACTATCCCACTCTTTGAGGATGATCTCCATTTGGTCAACCACAGACTTGAGCTCTGCTGGTGGTATATCTGCGATGTCAGGCCTTTCTTGCAATTCTTCTATTGCGGTAACATAAATTCCTATCAGGCCTTCAAACTTTCCGATGGCGGCATCAACCTCTTCCAGCCCTTCACGGCCCCCAGCAGCTGCCCATTCGACGTCGTCCTCGGCGTCCAAGTCCTTCAGGACCTCTGACGCCTTCTGAAGCCATTTACGCATCTGCTCCGCGGCACTGCTAAATGCTCTGGCAGCAGTGGGAGCAGTAGGAATGGCAGAGATACTTGTTGACAAGGATGTTGCTTTTGGTAGATGTAACGAAGTCAATTGAGACAGCTGATTGGTGAAGGAAACCCGAGAAAGCGAATACACTGAATTCGTCCGAGATGGGGTCTTGGACTTAAAGGAGTTGAAGTAAGATTCCGCGTCGATAGGCGACATCAATGTGCGATCCACAGGATCTTTAGGAGGGGGAGGTGGTGGCTCATCATCTTCCGAGCTGCTGACGGTTGAGTGGTCTTCTTCTGGTTCTGTGTTGAGTTTCGGTGAAAGAACCGATCCGTTGCTGGAGGCCATCGTGGAAGCGGTGGTCTTATCGCCGGCCATAGAGACTATGAATCTATGGCTGAATAGAGGGTCCAAATTGATAAAAAGATTGACAGTCGTTACTCCATGCAGTCCACCCCAAAACGATCGATTCCTCCGTATGTAGAGGCAACGATGTCTTTCTTCCTATTGTCGTTGCAGTTATGCCCTCTGCTTTGTGTGGATTTCTTTCTCTTTCAGGGGTCCATACGATCTTCAGAGACAGGTGGTGGTGGAACACTTTATGGTGTAGTAACATGCACACCACCGTTTCGATTTCTGACTCTGTAGTACTTCTGTATTTGCTCTTTCTTTGCCAGCGAGATCAGAGCTTCTGAACAGGCTCGAGAATAATGGTGGCTATACTGGTTTGCACAGTGGACAAAGCTTTGTGCAAACGCGAGACTCCACGCGTTAGTATTATGCACTACATAATTCGCTCTCCTAAGGACAAGGTGGCAGCTAAGGAAGTATTTTGTACGAGATAGTGAGCGAGGGTTGCTTTGCTGCTGTTGCTACAGTCTCGCTGTGGCTGGATGGTCCTGTCTGAGTATGCCGACACGATCTAAAGCATGTTGACAGCCGTAAGGCGTAAGGCGTAGGGCGTAGGGCGTAATGTCGGCGTTTCAGAAGCCGCCAGTGCCGGGAGGATCCGTCTCACCACATTGCTTGGCATTCCAAGTTCCAGATCAGGTTGGAAATCACATTATGGGGAAACAACTGGTCTTTACCAATCAATGCATTATTAGGTCTTCTGTGAACCATGTTACTTGAATTGCTTTGGATCAGTTGATGTAGTGCTGCTAGTTGAACTCCAATAATAAGTCCGGGGTATCAGGCGCTCCGCCATCGTAGAGACAAAGAATTCAAAAGCAGGTCCCAATTACACAACACTGGCTTACTGCCTCGGGGTATAATCCGGCAGACTTAGAACAATGATTCCATGCCAAGTCTGAAGCCGTCATAATTTTCGTGAATGTCTGATTGAGGACGTCGGGCTATTAGTCGTCATGGTACATGCTTGGTGGCGGCATGCGGACGGAATCCTCCCTCCACTCCTTCATCAACTCTTCTCTTGCAGCTATGCACCATTGCAGGATAGCAGCATCGAATCCAGGCCAGGCTTCGTTCTTCCCATGCACAACCCCAGTAACATCCACCTTGAGTTTAGTCTCCCATCGGATTTCTGATTCTTTGATCCAGTAACGGAGATTTTCTGCGCAGCGGTAAGGTTTGGCGGTATCTGTGTGAAAGGATTTTATTTCGCCAAACTGCCTCTTGGACTTCTTCAAGACAGCATTATGTAGATGGACTAGCGTCAAACCGTTCCGCAGTGCAGCCAAGAATGGCGTTGAGGAGGGCTCTGAATCGTCCACGGCCGTCCATTCTGGGAGAGTAACCTCTGGAAGAAAAGAACTCATGAACATCCATTCTCGTTCGCGTTCTCGATGTACCCAGCTGTCTTCAAGCCACTTCCATCTCTCGCGATTCTTAGCTTCTTGCGTCTCCAATATCTTCTCGTCCGCAACAAACTTCTCTATACCTTTGACCCAGCACTGAACGACCTTCAACTCTTCGACTCTCATACCGTCAGCGAAAGTACGGCTGGCCATACGCTTTAAGACATCCATCACTCCAAGAAGCTCTTCTCGGATTTGGCGTTCCGACTTGATACTATAAAGTCGTTGAGGATGCTCATGTGTAGTGTAGTATATTTTAGCAGCGCGTATCGCCAAGGTCACAACATCAAGAATATGGAGACCTTGGATTTCGTACCAGCCTTGTGATTCTATCGATCGTATAGCCGCTGTATGTGCGTGCTCCACTTCAGGGTGTTCGCGGTCCTCGTGCTCCTTTTGTAGGTCAAGAGCTTCGCTGTGGTGATCCTCGACCTGCTGTAGGGCTTGTTTTGCATCAAGCAATGCCAGTTTGAGATCATGTCTGAGCATCACCGAATCCGGTGGTGGTGATATGAACTGAACCCTGTGGCTATATGTGCTTACTGTTGGTGGCAGCATCATGGTTTCTTCCCAATCAAGATTGATGTCATCTTCCCCCACGGAGCTCTCGGCCGCATCATGGCCAAAATGGAAACTTGGGCTTGGGTAGTCGTCTGGAGTACTGCTAAGACGCTCTTCTACGATTCGCGGCTTGATCTTCTGTTCTTTCTCTTTCGCCAGCTGGCCTCCTTTGCCATCCAGCAAGCCCGTCCTAGCAAAGTAATACTGCAGATGAGCAATACTACCCAAGCTCAGAACACTGTCCCTGTTGCCAGCCGATGGAGCAAATGTGACGCCTTGGGGACGCACATAACCGCGCTGCCGTAGGGTAGTCGACGCAGACGATGACCGAGACGTTATCGATTGCTTCGAGTATGAAGATACGGTTGATGAAGTAGCAGAAAAAGACCGATCTAAAGGGGGGCATGCGGACAATGCAGGAGTTGGAGAGATGGAGGGAGATGGTGATGAGTCTCTTGTGAACGAAGGGGACGCGGAGGTATTGCTATCAGTCACGGAAGTGGGACTGAGGGCCATGTTGTCGGAATGGTTTGCAGCGTGGTGTTCGTTGGATGGCGTATTATCGTGGAGTGAAAGCGTGGGAGTTGACATGGTGTGATGGTACATGTCCTCATGTCCTGAAGCACGTGTGTTTCGGAGTTGATGGAATGTTTATTTCTAAAACACGGGGCGTGGTGTTAGGGGTGTTTTTTGCGCGTTGGGGCAGCTAACCAATTCGAGAATGATGGCACTTTACGGACATCGGCTCTTCGGGTGCCGGGTGCCGGCTTTACCCGTACTGAAGTCGGGAAGCCTTATTTACCTAGTTCGCTCATGTCTAAACAACCTCCTTCACTAGCACTCATAAACAGAATCTGTGGAAGCCCTGCGTGTCCGTTACAATTCTGTTACCTAGCTCTGACCGGACATGGGATGTTGTCGTGTTGAACAACATGCAGGGTGTTTATAAGATACTGCACTCAAACCCCAGACCCTGCAGAAGATTCTGGATACCTCGAATCTGAAATTAATATTTTGAGTATGAGCATACAGTCTGGCATATATGTACTAGATCGAGAAACTCGGGCCCACAGCAAATCAGACGCGAAGTGACGAGCTCGTCACTGCCCTTTGATCTCTAAGACTCTCATGAGAAGCAGCTAGGTATTATTGTCTCAGACTGGGACTTATCGGAAAACCCCCCCTGGAAGCCGCCAATACGCATGTCACATGTACCAGCAAAGTCAGTCATAGAGAAATAACAGCCTTTTCATCAGCACATCGAATGGGCGGCTCGCTTCGATCAATCACTGCGAACTTCTTCAGCTCTGACCATCGCGGAAAAGGAATACTACCAGGAGTTCTAACAATATCAATTGTAGCCGTGACAGATCGGGGGTTTGTCGCATCACGCTTCCCCGCGTCGGCAATGTCATCAACTTACCTCATATTTGTTTTGACGTATGGTAAACGAAGCAATACTGTTAGCACGCTTGAGAGAGAACATTGTTGGCCCTACCGCAATGTCGAAGTGAATCGTCTACTTGATACAAACCAACTTGCAGATTGGCGACAACAAATGAGCATTTCCCACATATATCTTGCAGTTCTTGAATTCTTTAGCAGCAACGAACCACGTCAGATAAGCGTGTTACCTTTCTAGTGATCAGAACATGCTTGTTATTTCCTTGACCAGTGTATCTTGTCTTCTCGTGTCCGGTGTGTCGTCGTTAGTACTGCAGAACATAGATGGTCAGCTTTATGATGTATCACGGCTTTATAATTTCTCAACCACGCTAACATCCTTCAATTCGTCTACGTCGCCGTTCAATTCTTCGACGAATGCTGTGGAAATCATATGCGACAAGATTTTTGGTACTCAGATGCAGTCTTTTAGCTGCTTGGATGCACTAAAATACGTTCCTTCAAATCCATCCCAGATGAGCTTTGGGCAGCGTGGTATCGGAAGACCTGATATAGGTCTGCCTTACAGATTCTTGAGTTGTAAGTTGTAGCATTTCTCCAGTGTTGGACTAATTGGGCATCCAGTGAGCTTTTCTGATGTGAGTGGTAGCGGACGGTCTGTGTCGAATTGAGGCATTCCTACCCAAACCAACTATCATGGCTCACGCCACTGCCTTAGAACTCAGACTAGCCGCTGCCACAATAATCCGTGATTGTGTGAACGGGGGACCAGCGCACGGCGGCATTGCAAACAAAATAGGTGAGTTTTACTGAAACACCAAGTGAAATCTAGACCTTGATCTTCGGAAGCGGTATCGCTTTCCAAGGGTACTAATATTTACAAAGGAAGGGAACAACAGCTTGCTGTGTTCGTAGCCGCTTACAAGCCAAAAGCCAGATGTGATGGGCCAGAGGGTCCAAGTCCAGCATCTTGTCAGGTGATTTTGAACCAAATGCCAGTTTCACATGACAAGAAACTATTTGGACACTCCTCATTCCCAGGTGTTGATGTAAAATTACCCTTTGAGTTGGGCTCCCGTAAGGACAGAGAACGCTTTCGTGCTCGCATCTATCAAGCTGACGGCCCGAACCTATAGGAGACGGCAAGTGTGTCATCAATGTTGATACTACCGGTTCGCCGGATCGTATTACTTGGTACCAGATCTGGGAATCTTCAGTAGCTATCGCTGCAATGTGTGCCAGACGCGGAAGCCGTGGAATTGAAAGTCTTTTGGGTAAGTCACCAATTATGTTCAGAAACTTCGAATCTTATGAAAGATATTCAGGCGACGACAAGAATCTTTTTATTGAAATGTACAATCCCGAGAATGTACGGGTTTAAGGGGCAAATTGTCATGATGTTGGGCCGGCACCGGGGAGCTAATGCTTGTTCTTTGCCTTAGGGTGATACACAGCTAGTAAGTTGCTAAACATTGATCAAAATATCTCTCCCACAATAATACTTGATACTTATACAAGAGGAGGTGATGTATGTTTCATAAATATGGCGATTAAAATTGACTAAAGTGCTTCACTGTGTATCTTAGGGTTTTCGATGCTTTCGTGACTCTAATCCTCAGTTCCTTTAATGCCAAGGTTCTCCATTGAACTTTCCCGATTCGGAACACGTAGAAGTGGATCTACCTTACTGTTGAGTCAGAAGGTGATTTTTCTTCAACGTAATATTCTTCCGGGGCTCCGAAATTTACCCTCTCCCAACTTTATAAGTCCTATTCTGTCGACGCCATTCCTGATCTCCAAACTTGCCCTATACTTCATTCTATACTTCGATTCCTTTTCGAAGACTACAATAACTCCGCTTTCCCACGGGAAGTTCAGAATAACCTGCAGAGATGTCCGTTCGCATGGTTTCTGGAGTCCTAGATCCAGCTCTTCAAGATCTCAATCGCCAGTCAATCAACGAAACCCAAGAGGTACTTAACATCCTCAATTCCCCACCGCTGCTAATAGAGGCTGTCCAGCAAAACTTCGAACCGACTCCTTACGAAAAAAACATGCGAATCCTATATCAGGAATGGTACAAGATGTGGCATAGACAATATTTCGAAACCGGCAGCTGGAAACGAGGAAACGAGGGCAGTGGGTTTGACATCATCGTTGCTTCTGGGAGAGTGAGGAGGTTGGTCAAAGATATGGCTAGGGAGCAGTATCACGAAAATTACCTGATCGATATTGAGAATTACTGGAGGGCTCATTCGCAGGAGGACGCGGAGCTTTACGGAGCTCTTTGGGAATGGGTTGCACAGAGGCCTTTTGTTTTGGGCTTGGAGTAAATCCGACTTCCCCTGTTATGATACGGTTGGATCAATAGCTTGGTTAAGGACTGCAGTCGACTTCTACACCCTTAGAGAGATTCTGGACTTGGATCTGCCCTTTAATTTTACAAAGAGGACAACATAACCATATTACCAGTTTCGATTAAAGAACACCCCAAAACCACCCCTCTCACAAATCATAGAAGACTACCTACCATAGGACGCACTTCGACCTGTGAGATACCTCCAAACTAAGCTTAGTTCGTTCTGGGGCTCCATATCAGGCTTAGCTTCAGAAAACGCCTCTCGCTAACCCCTGGGAACTGTCAGTCGTTGATGTAAAAGTAGTGACCTGCACTTCGCCGACACCATATTCACCCATTTCCTCTCTTCGACTAGAAATTCCTACCTCTAACCATACACTAAATACGCTCTTCCGATACTGCCTTACTCACGACCCAGACTTGTCCCACCCCGACGTAATGGCCTCCAGAATTCTCACCCCTTCATTACGCGCTCTCTCTAAACCCGCCACCGCCTCCACGCTACGAACAAATACCACGAGAACTTTTCAATCATCGAGAACACTGCTGGAAACATCTACGGCAGCGCTGCCGCTGCGGAAGCCTGTCGGCGCATTCAGGGGAGGGTAAGCCAGCCATTCCTTCTCCAGCCTCTGTTGTCCATGACTGCTTGCTCTCCTGCCCTGCGACTCTCGCTGACTCAGTTCTGCTGTTCCACAGAATGTTCGGCTTCCTCCTCGGCTCCACCCTCGCTGGCGCAGGGACCTACTACTACATTCTCGAGGAGTACAAAGTGTCCAACGAGCTGTTGACGGAGGACATTTACGTACGTGATCTTTACGAACGTTTATGCATCTAGAGAGCGCTGTGTGTCATTTCAGTTGTGCGCGCATTATTAGATGCATTGTTGTGGAGCTTAAGCATCAGGTGCATGGTTTTACTTTATGTACATGATGAAAAGATGCTGTAATGGTTGATGAGGCGATGAGCTGTACGTGCGGGCTGTTGCGATACACATGCTTCTTTCTCGGAGCTAGATCTCTTTGCAGAGCATCAGGATTAGACGCGTTAGACTTTTCTGACTTTAGAGTCATGCAGAGGGAGGGTTGTCGAGGAGTCGTTCTGCCAATAGACCAATCAGAGCTTTCCTTCATACCGAGGCACATCTTACCAAACGGAGGCTGATAACAGCTAATGGCACAGGCCTTACAAGCGGCGGTTCAAAAGATCCACGCTTACGTATCGAGTCTGGAGGAGAAGATGGATGCGATGGCGAAAAAGAAATCCTAATGAGGAAAATGAAACGGGAAACGTATTGGACACAAGAAGAACGGGAACAGGTTGGAACCAAACGAAAACACCAAAAATTGGCCAGCGTCAATCAGTCGGGCGTTATGAACGAAAAGCCCCACACCTACGGGCGGAAGAATGAACACAACTGAACACTCAGCGGGTTTGTATGAGAGCGCTGGATTGTTGGCTGAGAAGGGGAGGCATGCCCGAGATATCTTCAACTGTAAAATACTGTACCACTCTGTACAAAACCTTGTTCTCAGCTATTCAGAATCAGCTTGGCCATACACTCCTCACTTCATCAACCATCATATTTCAACCACGCAACATGCACAGCTAAACACCATTCCTCCATCTCCACTCCACCCTACCGCCAACTTCTCAGCACTCTTCATGCGTAGCCAGCTCCTCCACGAGCTCTGCGCAACTCCGTGAAAGTTGCTCGTGGTGACTATGACAAATTAAACCCGTTGGGAATCGCTGTCATCTCAGCATCTTGGGATTCCCACTTGCCGAAACGTATTTTGTTCGCAGCAGCTGACCGAGCTCTCAGACTGAGCTTAACCCCGTTACCAGATGTGCAAATTTTTCAAGCAGGTCCAGCAGGACCAGGACGGACTCATGGGCTTTTGTGCAAAGTCAATCTCTCACCCTCCTATAACCCCCCCCCCCCTTCCTCCCCCCCCTTTCCTTCCCCACCATCCCAAACCCCCCACTTCCCACTCACCCCCTTCCCTTCCCTTCCACCACCCCTCAACCCCACTACATCGCCTCGAACCCCCGCTCCCCCTCCCTCACCTCCACCTCGCTCTTCTCCACCTTAACCACATGCGCCGCCGACGGGCCACGGTCGATATCCTTGAGCAGTTTCTGCAGGGACTCGTCGGGGCCTTGGGCTTCGCCTTGGACCTATTTGTTGCCCAAATAAAAAAAAAAGAACAAGAAGCGTGAGTGGATGAATGAAAAGGATGCAGAAGTAAGGGGGGGGGGGGGTTGGGGAGGAGACAGAGATGGAGACATAGGTGACTTACCTTGCCCCCAGAAGTATTCTTCACAAACCCCGTAAGGCCGTAAGATGTGGCTTTTTTCTGCGTGAATGATCTTTTCCCCACCGAAGAGAAAAAACACACATTGGGCTTTTAGCAAATGGACCTCCCCCTTGTGATGATGTCGTGTTTGGAGCTGTACGTACCGGAAATTCACACCTTGGACGTCGCCGTGGACGGTGAATGAGATCTGTAGGTTGGTGATTAGCAGTTTGGGGATTGATGGGGTGTGGAAGAGGAAGAGACGTACACGCTTGGTCATTTTGAAGGCTGCGGTTGTGAAACTTCGCATGTATGGAGGGGTCGGGAGGGGTTTGTATAGCTGGAGGTTCGATTGACAGTGGATCTATCGGTGGTAGGATCACCAGATGAGGTTGATGAAGATGGAGGTGTGGCGCAGGGATGACGTCAGAGGTTAGCCCTAAAGGAAAGCCCTAACTTGTTCCATCCTGGACTCACGCATGGTAAGGCGGGTTGGTAGGGTAACAGAATATCGCTTTCTTCAAAGCCTGGCATGTTGTCTATCTAGAGGGTATCTCAAACAAGCGCAGAATCATCGAACAAATCAACCAGCAAATCGTCATAACAACCCTTCCAATCCGGTGCCTCCATTCTATACGTACTCTCAAACGAGTTGATGCTCAATTGGCGAAGGTATGGAAGAAGAGAGCTAACCAAATCATCCTTTGACATATCTTTTGCATGGGTAGACGCGAGAGACGGCCTAGCTCCAGGTCTGACCTGGGCCTTGGACCCTAGATCTTCAGCCAATCGATCTATCAATGCAGCAGGTGTCCAGGTTGCAGGGCGGTACACAGCATCGATGGTATCTGTAATAAAGAGCCATTCGCACAATTGGAAATCGTCAGGAGCAGTGGTGAGAAGCATGTCCAGAAGTTTGCAGGCTTGGACAACAGAGTAGGCGTTGTAAGTATGGTTATCATGATCTGGTAATAGGGAAGATATCGCATCATAAAGCTCTGAGCTAACGATGGGCCAGAACGATGCCAAATGCACCATTGATGTTTTCAGTATCAGCGCTCGAAGCAGCATGAAGACCTCGGCTCTGGTTATCGAGGAGGGCGAAGAAGCGGCAGTCGCAGTCAAGATCTCAACCACCTTTTCCTGAATGCCGCTTACATTGACGACGAAGGCATCGCCAGCAGCAGCAAGAATGAGAGTAGCAATCCTCCTAAGATTGAGTTGAGTCTTACGGTCTGCCTCCAAACGAGCAGAGCTAGCTCCGACACCAAACATGATGCCTGCTGATGTTGGTGTAGATAAGCGTGACAGATACTCCGGCATACGATCTTTATCGATTAGTGTCCACTGCCGTAGTATCGGCAGCCAGCCTTGCTCGGCCAGACCCAAAGAGCTAGCACAGAAGAACCTGGGATCGTTAAAGGCCTCCGTTACGTCTTTCTTCCAGATTTTCGACGCTTCTGGTATTCCTGACAACGCAAATAGTATACCAAGAGTCCCTTCTGTTACATTCTGAGGGTAGGTCTTCCAGCGGATCGTGGGTGTAATTACTTGTGTAGAGATTATGGTTGTGGCAGCCGCTATTCGATCGGTGTCGATCACGATTTTCGGAAGATTAGGTACAATCAAGGCCAGTATTGTGATAATATCAACAGCAAACGATGGCTTGCGAATGTCAATCGGCTTTAGCGATGGAGTAGATGATTTCTCACTATCGGCTGGTGGTGTATCGAGTGTGAATCCCAGAGGCTTTATTGTGAAGGTTGCAGAGAGTAGGCGTGAGAAGAGGTCCTGTCATAATTAGCACCCTGATAGTAAGCTCTTTTAGCGGACAGCTTACCCCAAGATCTCGTCGCATCTTGCGTTGCTCTCCGAAGTTGGTATTGTCTACCTTTTGACCTAGTATTGCTGTGAACTCAAGCAATTTTGGTAAGGTCTGCCTGTGAGGCATTGGATTGGCCAGAACGTCTCGTAGGAATGTCATACAGTCACTCCAGATCTCATCCATTGCGTCATCTTCCAGAGATCGAGTGTATGCCACTAGGAACCCAGATAGATTGATATCCGACAGATCAGAGGTCAAGGTTGATTTTCGAGCAGGGTCGAGAACGGTGGGGTTGGTGCGGCTGTACATTGCATTGAAGATTGCCGGAATTGTATTCTTTGGTTTCGATCCGTCTAGGACATGCAATAGGTTGAGTACGGCACCAGATCTTCCTTCGCCGTCTCTGGCGTCGGGATTGTACCATAATTCGATCAAGGTTTCGAGGCATTCCAGAGCTTCTGCGGCGAAGAGGTGCTCTAAGATACGGCGTGAGCGATTGCGCACGCGCATAGATGTGTGATTGAATGAAGCTGAAGCCGAAGTATCGCGAAGTGAGTTACTTGAGCCGTGGTTGCCCCATGACCAGGTCTCGAAGCAGAGCTGAACAGCATCTTTAAAACAGAGCAGAACAGTCAATCGATTGTTCGCTGTAGCAGTCCTTGATCTGTTCGTATCAGGTGCAAAGACACCAGATACCATATTACCAAAGAACCCTGGTGACTGCTCCGGGTTTATTACTGATGCAGTATTTGTTTCGTTCTGAATCAAAAGATCATGAGCCCTGGCCAGGGCTTGTTCTAAACCATTGAGAAGTGACATGACAGTGGCGATAGGTTCAGTAACAGCAGGTGATGCACTTTTAGGTTCTTCAAAGGTGACTTTTAGGCTCTCGAATACAGAATAGATGACCCTGTTGAAGCAATCGACAAGTGGCATTAGTATCTGAAAAGCGCTCCTGGCATAAAGAGGCATACAATCGTCCAAAAAGCGTACCCAGTGTTCAATTACTGGATGACTACTTTGAGAGCTTAATGCCAACATAATGCAATCCAATAGTGCTGGTGGGGGCAGTGACGGGAAAGCCACTGCTTGTTCTTTGTCACTTCTATCAGTGGACAGCGAGATTCGCGGTAAGCTTTTCATGGTGTCCCCTGAGAGAATCCTTCTATGTGCCGATTTTGGAACCATATCTATAGTTGTCGCATGTGTTCTCAAAGCAGTCAGGATCAGGCTCATAAGCGGTACTTGAAGTAAGGTATCCGGTTGTTTCACACTCCACGAAAGAGCCTCGATAATGGAAACTTCTAAGTTCATATCCATCGTGTCTGCTGAGGATGGCCCAAGGAACATCTGTTGCAGAAGAAACGTAGCAGCCTGACGTAACACCGAAGTATGGGGGCTTCCGTCGTGTTGCTGTTGAAATTTTCTGTCCAGGATTCCCACACAGACATGTGCTAGATAGGTCTGATTGGTGGTGCTTCGACTTTGGTCGTTTATTGAGGTTGAACTCGTTTCGTCAGTGGATATTTGAATGTTTCCTCGCCCAACTACTATACTCGCACTTGGATAACCTTTTGAGAGTGACGGCCAGATGCTTTTTGGTGCGTACTGAATCAAATTGGAAATCGTCTGAAGATTATAAAGGCATTCACCGAGATCATGATCATACTCACGAAGATCATTGTGAGGTTGCTCCGTGTCTGACAGCAACGACGACGTTGACTGCATCAAGCAAGAAAGACTTCGCAGCCGGCGTACGAGGAGATCAACGATTCTGAAGGTTTGTGAGCCTTTTGTAGTGATTACATTACAGCTTACTTACGTTTGAATGTTAGAGAGAGACTGCAACCAGCTGCTAGCGAATAAAAAAACTTCGGTCTTCGAATCGAATAAAGTATCGAGAAGAATCAACAGCGGGCGGGCTAGCATGAGGCTCTCTTTCTGGCTAGTATGAGCCCAGAGCGTCGCAAATCGCCGTGCGGACTCGACTCCTGGTCCAGATCGATTGTCACCATCCGGAGCAACTGACATAAGCGTTGCCACAGAAGACTCGACTAGTTGACTATCCGGACAAATCGTGGAGTGAATCCGCCAAATGCAGCGAACCGCCTCAACGTTATACTTGGGTATTGAAGGAGAGAGATCAGCCCATACTCTATCGATCAGATTCGGAACCATCTGGCGGATGCGATTATGAGTGGTCACAGAGGGCATTGTGGTGCATAGTATGTCGAGGGCTGACACAAAGGCTGCAATGGCTGGGAAAGGTACGGTCTCTCTTACTTGAGCGGCGAATGTTATTGCAGCTTCCATCAAAGCCGAAAACGATGTTTCGTTGCTTGCATTCATGGATATTTTGCCCACTAGCTTATCAATGATAGACAGCTCAGACTCCATGTAGGCAACATGAACCCCAGAATGTAAACCTTCTATCACCAGCTGGATTGTTATTTGCAGAAGTGAACCCGCGATTGTGCTCCCTGTGATGGGTGGGTGGGCTGAGTCTATGTTTCGACTCTCGCTATAGAACTGTTGTGCTTCATCCACAAGGTGTCGAATCATCAAATCGGAATATTCGACTTCCGATTCAGAAGATCCATTGTGAGCGAAGGCTCGCTCCGGAATCAAATCCAGAAGCTGACTGACAATCTTGAGCGCAGGACGCGCAAGCTCAGTACTCAATGCATCGTCCCGTATTGAAGCCTTGAGATAAAATTGTACTGTTGCCAGCAAGACCAGAGTTACCATCGGTATATGGACAATTAGCATTTCTTCTTCACGAACGTTGAACCGTGTGATAATGAACAGCACTAGGCTAAGCCTGTCTTGCGCGGTCTCTGCGTCATGGTCCCCTTTCGAGACGTCGAACGAACTGAGGAGGACCTTCATTATTTCTCCCCATATCAGCCCACTTTCAACTCCATCAAAAAACACACTGGCGCTGCGAAGCACCTCGGTGAATGCATCTTTCGAAGGAGCAGCCTTCTGGTACCGCCATGCGCTTTCCATCGCTGGTGAAAAAACACGCGGTACTACCAGTCCGCCAATTTCCCATCGGTCCGTTAAGGACAAGCAGATACGGAATGGGCGAGCTATTTCCAACGGTGTTCCGTTGTCATTATCGATCATCCTTTGGATACTCTGAACCAAAGGAAAGAGGCCATGCCGCTTGAAGTGGGCGACTTGCGTATCTTTAAGATTGCGCAAAGAGATGACAATTTCATTTGATTCTAGAGAGATGGGCGAGTTGGGCGTACTATCACGTATATCGGATGCGAGCTCTGGTCCAAGAAACCATGTCCAAAGTCTTCTGTTCAAGCTCATTTCTCTCCGAGCCACTACCGATACGGCTGCAGCTACAAGCCGTTCTAAATCTTCCGGCGACACGTTTTGGTGGAGTACAGGGGAACTTAATGGTATGTGCGTGACTAGGAGGTCTAGAAATCCTCTCTGAACCAGCAGCTGCTCGTCTTGAAGACCCGCGGCGAAGCAGCGAATTAAAAGGCCTGGCTCGGGAGACGCTACCGCTTGGATAGCCCCAAATAGCTCTTGTTCGTTGGCATTCAGGGCGCTATTGCCATTCAGTCGACCTGAAGCTTCATCTATGTCCGAAACGGGCCCAAGCCGAGGTAGTTTGCGAACCAAATATGCCAAAGCGCCCTGCCTCCGGCTTGGGCTGGTAATTGAAGCCAGGAAAAAACATTGCCAGAAATACTGATCCCCTGAAGCATCTAAAGAGTGTAAGCTGGTCTTACCTCCCGCCCCAGTAACGTCCTTTAACCTGGTTAGAATATTCAGGGTACGTTCAAACTCTTCGCTTGTTTCCTCCTCAAGGCCTGGAAGAAGAGCTAACACAATAGCTTTCAAAGCTGGCCGCAAAAGTTTTGGGTCCAATGCTAGAAAAAAGGTTTCGAAGAGTGAGAGAAGGGCTGGTTTTACAGACAGCGAAGCAAAGGAAAGTGTTGGCGATAGCCCAGGGAGGTACAGAGGCAGGTCTCGAGCGAGGCCATCTTTCTACTCGTCCAATCCTTAGTCCTTATAAGCTCGCCGGCAAGGCTTCATGTACATACTTTTAGGACTGAAAATATGTACGCGTAAACTTCTAGCGTCTTTTGGTGCACTCCAGATGGTAGGGTTGGGTTTAGACACTGTGATAATCGTTTTGCAACGACCGCTTTATGTGGGATATCTGTGGCGCCAGTAGGTCGGGCTTGTAGCACCTTTGGAATGAATAATCAATGATCTGTTCGAAAAAAGAAGAGAGTGCTCTACCTTAAGCAGACGTCCTAGAAAAGAGATATAATCGGCCCATTCCTGTAACGTTGTATCGAACAATGAAAGTGCTCTTTCTACAGCAGAGGCATATCGCCGAGAGCTCTTGTCCTGGAAACCATCCATCTCAGAGGCGAATACAATAATCTAGTCCGGTATTCCATCAGATCTTCATCTAAGTTGCTTGACAAGATATATGCTTTTGATCATGATGGCGGCCGGCTTCATGACAAGGCTGACTGTGGTTAACCAAGCAGTAGATCTTGAAGCAGTAGATTCGACAACACTAGATATGGTTCATTGGAGATATTACTCGGCGATCTAATCACTTACTCTGAACGACCACTTGTCAATGACTTGCAAGAAGATATGGACACTTGCCTAGGCTTCCACTTCCAGCATAAACAGCCACGCTAGCCATGATGAGATAAGCGTGATGTGGCCGTTATACTACCTTACCGTCTTCAATAGCTTTTCGAAGAACGGGGCATCACAGCGGAACCGCTGCTTCAGGTTAATACACATGGGCTAGTCTAATGAACCATTCTGAGACGGGTTCCGGTGAAAGAGAAGGGTCTGACAGCCAAGGGACTATTTCGACACCTACGACGGCCCATGTCGACCCTCAAGAGAAAGGACTGACGTCGGCGGCGCCATCCACACCTCGATCTGTCTCTCGAACTACCCTCACAGATGAAGGGCCCCGTCCACCTTTGCCGCCTAGACCTGTGAAGCTAGACCTCCTTGGAGAAGTCTCGAGTACTTCCGGTGGTGGGCTCCTAACACTGAAGAGTTCATCTCGACCCAATCTTCAAGCGACTGCAACAACCGGCCTCTCCCTCACGGATATCCACACCCAATCTTACCCAGGTGGTTCCCGAGAGACTTCGGAGTCGACCTCTTCTCGGAGGTCTCCAAAAGATTTTGGTAGCATAAAGCGATTCAAGAATAGGTATGGAAGTGAGGGAGACGAGTCCGCAAGTGTGAAGAGCTATGCGCCCACTTTGGAAGCTGGTGGGGATGTCGAGAGTTTGCTCGGCGAGGTTCTTGGAGCGTCTTCGGCAAGCCCTGCATGGGGATTGCTCAGCAGCCAAGGCGAACGGCTTGACCCTTTCGAGTCCATCAGCTACGAGGACGATGAAGTTACAGCGGACTTCAATCAGGAATTTGAGGACCTAGGCGAAATGAATGCGGAAAGTGATAATGAAGGTGACAGAATCGTGGGTCTTGGAATGCTCGATGCTGATAAGGCACGCAGGTGATCTTCTGGCGCTCTGGAAATCAAAGCGGAAGCATTTCCTTATACTTTCTTCCGCTGGCAAACCTATCTACAATCGCCATGGTGATGATAATTTGATCTCTGGGTACATCGGAGTGATTCAAACCATCATTTCTTTCTATGAGGGTGCACAAGACCAGTTAAAAGGATTCACAGCGGGCGGTGCTCGATTCGTAATCATGTCTCAAAGGCCTTTGTATCTTGTTGCTATCAGCAAGCTCGGAGAGAGCGACGCCCAGCTCCGTGTACAGCTTGAAGCATTATATATGCAGATCCTCTCGACCTTGACATTGCCCACATTGACCCACCTTTTCTCGAATCGACCATCGACTGACCTAAGACGGCCTTTGAAAGGCACGGAGACGTTACTCTCTGCGTTGGCTGATACGTTCACCCGTGGCTCTCCACCAACGCTTCTTTCTGCACTTGAATGTCTCAAGATTCGCAAATCTCATCGTCAGGTAATCAATAACAGCTTGCTCCAGACGCGCTGTGAAAGTCTATTATATGGCCTGATCGTTGCTGGTGGTAGGCTTGTAAGCGTTGTGAGGCCAAGAAGACATTCTCTGCATCCTGGCGACCTGCAGCTCATATTCAACATGCTTTTCGAAGCCGACGGCATCAAGGCTGGAGGAGGTGAGAATTGGATACCGTTGTGTTTACCTGGGTTCAACAAGAATGGTTATCTGTACATGTATGTTAGCTTTATCGAGTTCGACACAACGGAAAAAGAAGAAGAACATGAACGACGGAATGAAACCGAAAGACATGATGAAGTAGCAGTGCTCCTGATCAGTGCGAACAAGGAGAGCTTTTATGACTTGCGAAAGATGCGAGATGCTGTTGTTGATGTTCGCCTCCATTCGCATCTTCTAATACCTACTTTTGTATCTGACGCCTTCCTAGGAACTCGAGACTAATGGTAGCATGGCCATTATCAAATCTGCAGTGCGCCGCGGACGCCCTGCTGCTACAGATATTGTCCCTGGAACAGTACTGCGACATTTTCTCTACAAATCACGGGCCAACGTTCAGTTCACCATGCCATCATACGAACCACATTTTACGACCTTACTAGCACGACGGAGGTAATTGCAACTCAGATAACACCTTAATGCTTGACGTAAATACGGCTGACTTATGACAGACTTCTATCCTTATACCACACGCTCCACGCCAGCGTCCACGCCAAAAACGCCCATCTCAAAGTCCACCACTGCGTCAGCCACAACTCTATATCGCTTGCATGGGTAACTCCTCTCTTCGAAATGTATTGCATCGCGGGTCCGCACGCCAGCAGGAACGCGCTCGCTCAGAGCGCCAACAAGGTGATCCAATGGGCTAGGCGGGAGGAAGAGCGGATTTTTATCATTGGGGGCGCGGTGAGTGGTGTTCTCGTCGAAGTCCAGTTGTCTACCTCGCTGATTCGCCATGCAGGTGTTTTAGATAGCCCAGTTTTACCAGAAAATTCTTCGTTTTCGACAAGACCCTGTTCGCCTTCTTGCTCCACTTGCATTTCGGCTTTGGCTCGTTCGTCTTTGCCTCATTCGGCTGTGCGTCCTTGGGCTTTCCCGGAAAAGCAGTCCACCAAGCTTCCGAAACCTTTTCCTCCTGAACAGGCCGAGCGGCCAAACTTCCATCTTCAGACTGTTCTTGCCCTTTCTCCTGACCTCCACCTAGACAAAGCGCCCTCCGCCGCCTCTGCCCCTCCCTCAGAAGCTTGAGCTCTTCCAAAGCCTCGAAACTCAAGTCGCTCCCGCTCCCATATAAGCTATCTCCTTTTGGCGAGTCTTCCACTTCCACTTCCATATCATCCCCACCATCCTCCCCCTCACCCCCCACATCCTGAACACCCCAACCCCACTCCTCCCCCCTCGGCCTCGTAAACTCCCTCTCCGCCTCTCCGCCCCAACCGCCCCACTCCTCACCAGCCTTCTTCCCCTTCCACTTCGCCAATGCGGTTCTTGGGTTTGCGTGCTGCATTGCCGATGCGATGAGCGGATTGGCCGTGTTTGCGGTGGGTCGAGATCTGGATGGACGGCGGGGACGGCGCATGGGTCCTTGTTCGTGTTGTATGGGTTGGTAGTGAGACATGCTTGGTTGGCTATGTGGATTGGTTGGTCGGTGGAGAATGTATGCCTGATTGGTGATATCGGGTGCAAGAGGCGATACTGCAAGTGGAGTAATGGATGGATGGAATTATGATAAGTCTAAAGTCACACGGGATGAATAAGTTTGGCGTATAGTATGTATCCTTAAGTGAACGGTGCTGGAGAAAGTGAGTGGGAAAGGGAAAGATTATGTATTCAGTGGAATATTCGATTAAAGCTACGTGAGTCTATCGAGTCTACACTTTCCTCTATCCGTGCGTCTAAGCTGTTGCACCTTCCCCCGAGCAAATGTGCAGATTTTTCTCTGGTAAAAGAGCTCAAACAGTTTCGCCATTTCTAGATTAGTTGATGTTGATTGTATTAGTTTAGCCCCAAGGGCCGAAAGGCCGATCCGGGTTGAGGTTGAGCAAGTTTGTGGTTTTTAAGTAAATCAATGATAAAGTTCCGAAACGGGTGTAGTTCCTTCAACTCAGAGTCATTGCCAGCTTTAAGGAGAGCTGGCGATGTTTAACAGCTTGCTGGCGTAATTAAGCAAGCTAAAGCCAAGAAAAGCAAATTGAAGCAAATTGAAAGCAATTAGTGATATTCGATTATCCGCAGGCAACGTAAGTTCATGATGCCGACTACTCAAATCCCACGATCAAGATCGGGTCGTTCTGAGGCGCTCCGGCTTCTCCATAGTAATCCTCGAACTTTCTCCCCTCCTCGCAGCAACCACTCCTTGACCTTCTCGGCTACCTTCGATCGCACAGATCTGGAGTGTGACACGCCCTCGGCTGTCCTAGTACTTTGCTTGCTTATGCGCCCGCTGGCTCTCGACCTCAGAATTCCTCTGTCGAAGCTTCTTCCCTCTTCTGACATGGTGTTTCGAGAAGTCATGGCCCTTAACTGGGATAGCCGCTTCCTGAGACTGCCTTTGTTTCTCGTCTGCGAGCTATCGTCCGAAAAGAAGCTGCGGGCTTCTAGGTTTAAGCCTGGAGACGGGGGCACAAGCGTAATTGTTGGTGAAATTGCAAAAGTCGCAGAAGGTTGCTCAAAGCTTTCTTTGAACCGCGTCTGCAGGTGTGCTGATTGGCTACTGTTCTCCTGGCTAGGTCTTGGCTGGCGCCCAAACGCACTAGCTCGGAACAAATCGTTCGTAACATTGATGTTTACTTGCATCGATGATTCCGTTGATGGGCGCAGCTTCGTGATTTTCGTTGTCCCCGTAGTGAATGACGAAGACCGATGAACTTTGAGCTTGAACCGAGGTTTTAAACTAGAAAACTGTTCAGGTGGATCCACGCTCTTTCGTGGCATGGTAACCTCGAGCTTTGGCGATTGACCTGTCCAAGGATAACTGGCATCTAGATTCCAAGGCTGTAAGCTCGGCGGTGAGTCTCTGTTTGCTCGCATTTTGAGTTTATATTTTGAGATCGGTGCTTGTTCTTCGTCATCACTCTCACTCAGTATCGAAGAAGATATGGCAGAGTAAGCGACTCTCTTAGGCTCAGGCAGGGTAGCTGGCATTACAAGGCTCTGCTTCGTCGCAGATTCTGCTCCAGAGTCACGCTGGGCAGCTGGCGTATCATCCTGCTGATTTGCATGAGATGTGTTGGTAGGCTCACCAAGGTCAGCCTGCATGTCACGACCTTGCTTTGAAAGAGATGCGCCGGTAGGCTTGCCCTGGTCACCTTGTATGTCAACACTTTGCTCTGGACGGGACGCGGTATTAGGCTCAACTTCGGTAGCTGACAAGTCAATGCTTTGTCTTGGACTAGCCACTACTGGAAGCTCGGCTGGATTACTAGACACTTCAACAGTCTGCTTTGACTCACGCACTGCTGAAGACCCAACATTCGCATTGGGGATCTCGTCTTTTAAGTGCCCGAATAGAGGCGTAAAGGCAGATGGGAGAGCCGATGGTACCGGATCGATGGGAGGCGAATAGGCAATGAGCGTAGGTTCTCTTGAAAGCGATGGGAGCTCCTTTGTTGTACGAGAAACATTGGGACTCTTTAGTAACTCGACTTGACTGGGAGTTCTACCTTTATCGAGATCCTCGGTAATTGCAAGAGGCTCTTTCGTGGGGTGTCGGAATTTAGCACTCTTCAGGATCGTCTCCTCACCAGGAGCGGCGCTTCTATCCAGATCCTCAGCAACCACAGACAGCCCAGGAACGGACCCCGATGCCTTTTCAAACAAGTGATATGCAGGCTTCCGCATGTTCGAGGACCTTCGTGGGGGAATTGTGGGCTCAACAGTATAACCACTTGTTGTTGTAAGGAGCGAGCGCGAGCTGCTACGTCGAGGAATTTGCATTGCTGGTAATTTCAAAGAGTCTTTTGAGATCTCAGGTGCTCCAAGTGTACTCTCAGGACCTGCTTCAGTAATATTTGACCGCCCAACTTTGGCTCCGTCATGCGAGGTATCAAGTAAGTGCCTATTGTCGTGGCTGAACAGATAATTCACCGGAGAAGAGCCAGCTGCCCTGCCATATTCCGTGTAGTTCTGGTCATGGGAACCAGCTTCTACCGTGGCCTTAGTGGTAAGCTTGTTCACATCCTCCAAGTCTTCATCGAGACACAATATCCGGCTGAACCTATTGCGATTACTCAGGGATGATGCGGCTCGTCCTGGTGTCGGAGCATAGATCTCTATGTGTTCAGTCGTATCCGACTTGCCTTCGAACGATGTGCCGCGAGATACATAACCCGCATGAGATTGAATATTCCGAGAAATCGTTCTTGAATTTCTCGGTTGGACTAACGGAATTTCCAAGCCTGCTGGGGAAGGAAATACGGTGTCGTTGGGCCCAGTTAGATCCGGCATTGGTTTTTGACGGTCTTTTCGAGACGAAGACTGTAATGAGTACATCGATTCACTTGATGAAGAGGACAATGATATGGACTTCACAGATGCACTGGAAGCGCTGAAACCTTGATGCTGCTGTGGACGAGGTCTATTGCCGAGGCGACGTGTCTCAATTGGAGCAAGGTCGGCTTCCTGGATTGTAATAGATGCTTGACACTCGAGATGGTACATGTGAGCTGCGTTGTTCTCTCTTTCGCGGCCCTTGTCTCGAGCAACCATCTGCGGATCCTGCTCTACTACCCTCGCAGCTGTTCCATTGGGATATTTGGTATGCTGTTCAAGCTGTCGGGGTCTTGGCACGGCTTTACGGTTTATTTCTGTCGACAATGGCCATTCTGGCAAGTCCTGCGCATGGTTTTTTGGCAATGTTGAGGGAAAGGTCTCGTCAGCTGGCAGCTCAGCAACGTGTGAGCTAGGTATGTTCCCATCTAGCTCATAATAGACTTTGGACGTGTCTTCTGGTATCACCTGCTCGGCTAGAGAGAAGCTTGACATAGTCACGCTGTGGTAGTGGTCCTCGTCGAAAGATTCTGAGTAGTCATAAAACACAGGTGACGGGGAAAGGGATGGACGGCGACAAGCGGACACATCTGAAAGTTGCATAGGTGTTGACGATCGAGCCGGAGTAAGCCCATTGGGAAGCCGAGATAAGGGAGCAGGAGCTAAATGTGGTAGGGTTTCTGCATAGTTCTCGTGTCTGGGAATCGGTGTGTAGTACCGAAGCATCGGATCCGAACGATTGAAATCCTGCTGCCAGGTGGAAGGCGCTCTTTGTGGAGTGTAGATAGACAATGGGGAGGAGGTACGGAAACTGTCAGCACGACTCGGTCCCATGTACGTGCTCAAACCAAGGCTATGGTAGTCACTAAGGGCTGGTGATGACGGCCGATATCCAGGACGCTTGAGCCTCGTTGGATATGCGAAAGGTGAGCGCGGCCTCATGCCACGAAAGTCCTCTTGGTCGTGAAAATGTAATCCAGTAGGAGAAGGACGATGCGAGAAGCTTTGCCTGGTTATAGAGCTTTGGGTCATTGAGTACGACCTTTCGTCCTCTTCATCACCTGTGGTTCCACTTCTAGCATCACGGTATGACCTCTGGTTGTGATTACGACAAGATGTGGCTCCCACGGGTGCATTGGCACTACTGGGATGCCTCGACAATTGACTGCCGTCTCTATGCTCATGAAGACGCCCGGCCACGTGCCGCTTCTTGATGGGAACAGATTGAGTAGTACTAGGTGACTTAGGCGTCCGGTAGATAATAGAGGGTACACGCGCTGGCTTTATCGAAAATAGGCCAACGTCTCCAGTCTCTGTCGTGTTCTTGAGCATACTCTGTATGGACGAGGGTGTTTTTGAGAGACCGTTGTAAGCCCCAATGTTTAGCTCCTTCCTGGAGTGATTGCCTTCGTACGAGCTTCTCGTGGGTTCTTCCCCAAGGCCATTTCGTCCAACATGGCCGGGAGGAAGCTCTGAGAGGGGCATAGGGCTCTGTGATACTAATGCCTCAAGTGTAGGACTCTGACTTTCGCGAGCTGCCGGTTTCCTTGAAGTTGAAGTCCTAAAAGATGGGATGAGGTTGGGGACGTGGAAAATGTACTAGACCCGAAATTTACGAATAAATGGTGTGCATCAAAAGAGGAAGCTGCTATGGCAGCATAATATACTCAGACTACTACAATTCATATCGAGACACTAATATTACTTGAAAGATGTGAGATATGGAAGCGCTGCAGAGACTACAAATGGAAATTGAGGCTTGGCACATTGAGACAGCGGTTCATGGCACCTATGATATTGGGTCGAATGTCTAAACTACATACACGAGAAGATATCATCAGCCATAGAATTAGCGGGTGCTTTGACATACCAGCGTAGAGCGAGAAATTTTTATTGTGGAAATGCTAGATGGGGCTAACATAATGGCACTTTAGACTATGGAGCACGTCTCCAAACAACCCGTTGATCAAGCTTCAGCTTCAAGACGAGATCAGCTTGTTCTTCCGTGGCGGTTCCATTGTTGCTCCAGCACTACACTTTCAGGCGCCGCGTCGTTGGCCCTTCGCTGAGACACACCCATAATCAACGAAAAATTGGGATGGAGCAGCGTTGATTTGAGTGTTCATTCGCGAAAGGTAACGGCGTTAGGGAAATGCATTGTATGACGGATGCGTGTTTGGCCATAGCGGTGTTTGATGATTTGGAAAAATTGCTTGGAGACATGTAGCGGAATTAGCGCTCACATTCGGCAGCCGCGACTATCAATCGTAAGAACCGCTTTCATATCCCTGATGTATCATTTGTATCTGCATTTTTGAATGCTTGAAAATTGATGTACAGTAGTGCTTCACTGGGAGGGAAGTCGCGAATTGTATGACCAACCCTTCTATCGAAAATCCGATCCAGCCGGGTGGCCAATCAGACCTTTCGCCACGCCTCATATTCGACATAGAACCGTCGTCAAAACCCAAAAACATACTAGATGTGCTAAGTACGGACCTGACACGGTGCAGGTGCCTTAACCTCCCGTATACAACTCGGAGTAGCTTCACATCAAACACAAATGATAGGCGAGATCCACTCATATTCGCAGCGGCTTTAAGCCGTAATTCTCTAGGAAGGTTTAGATAGCGCAGAACCAAAAAGCAACAACGCCGCCAGTGGTATAGTCTTCTCAAATCGTCCGGAGCCATTGAATTCCCAAAACGCCAGGCCCGCAACGCTAAAGCAACTATCCATACCATTCAAGTCATAGTGGCATCATGCCGATCCCCCCACCACCATATCCTCCACCTCCATATCTTCGTTTTGGCCCGCTTCCACCGGCCCCACTGTTACTTGTTCTGCTGCCGCCGGAAGTCATCTTTGGACCACCGGACGTGGCTTCGCCATGCTCGGCGCCACCGGACGTTTTCCTGTTACCCTTCTTGGAACCACGAGTGCGGCCACGGTATGCGCCAGACCCGCCCTTACTGCTCCCACGGTTGTCGGAGTTGCGGCTTTGCGACTGCGCACGAGTTGGGGATGCTATGTGGTTTGATTGGATTTGGGAAACTGACGAAACGGTGAGATGAAAGGGTATAATATGGCCGCAGGGTTACCTACATCGAGCGTTGAAGGCAGCAACCTCAGGAGGGGCCTGGAAGTAGGAGCTTTGCTCCTCTTGTGAATAACCCTCATCTCCAAGATCATCGAAGTCTCTGTCGTCGCCATATTCTTCGCCACTGCTGACATAAATAACGTTTTGGTGATTGGGATCACTGCAGACAAGATATCAATACATTGTTTCCAACGAAGAAAGGTTTGGGGAGATCTACCAAGGACGGTCACCCTGGTGCTGCATTAAGGACTCGTAGCCTTCGTGGGAGGTGCGAATAAGCTTCAGAAAACGTTCGCCATAGCGCTCAACCTTGTCTGGATCAATGCCCGGAATCTTTAGCATCTCGCTTTTGTCTGTTCCGAATTCAGTATCGTGAGTACATAAGGTATACGCCAACTTACCACTTGGAAATCTAATCGCCATTTCTCGAAGCATCGTGTCGGTGAATGGTTGAGCTCTAAGGTTTCTATGTAACAGAATCTAGAGAAAGCTTAGTGGCAAATCTGATAATACCGAGGAGTGGTTTGTTTAGAGACCAACCGTTCTACTTTCTGCACTAGCATGAACCATGAAATCTTCAACCACTATCTTGTGTGTCTTATTCAATTTATCAAGCTTTTCGTCCATGGTTATTGGAGGGCCGAGTTGCTTCTTCTTCGACCTCTGCGGTCTTCCAGCCTCTCGGATGTGCCCCAGTTCATCATCAGAGTCATCTTCGGTTCCGTCAATATTGTTGCCGTCATAGGCACTAAATTCAGGAGCAGAATCATCTTCAAGATAGCCATGAGCTTGTACTTCAGGCTCTGTGGTTCGTTTATATTGTGCAATCCGTCGTCTGGAAGATGCCTGAACAGGAGACGAGACATTTGTGGACTGCGGAAAGTCTTGCCGTGACGCTGCCACACCAGTACCTCGTTTTACAGCTGGTCTCTTTACGGCTTTGCCTTTCCCATTAGGAGAAGTACGAATCTGGATCCTGACCTTTCTTCGGCGCTTCAGGAAGTCGCTGCAGTTTTTGCCCGGCTTCAAAACGTTAGCGGTTAGATCTTGGAAAGATGGGTCAGCTAGTACTAACATGCACGTACTGCAGAGCAAACCCTTTCTTGTTGACGACATTATGCTCTGCCAAAGCGTCTTCGCTCAGGAGTCGGTAGAACAGGCGCTCAATATCCCCTCTCTCAAGATTCGAGCCAACTCCGTACTGGTCAAGATTGTTGTGGCCCAGGTCAATTATCTTCTTGTTCTTTGCCCCACGGAGTACGTCCACACAGTGTAATAATGTTACTTCTGCGTTGTCTTGCTCAATTCTTTTAACCAGCTCCATTGCAGCAACAGCGTATTCGGTAAAGTCTTGGCTCTCGAATGAGCTTTTAGAATTGCAATTATCACACGCAGCATTACAGTCTTCCTTTTTGAACGACTCGTTGAAGTAATTGAGGATTTGTACCCTTCGGCAATCGCTTCTGTTCTCGCAGAATTGTATCATATTCCTCAACATTTTCCGCTGCCGCTCTTTCTGCTCATAACTGCCTTCTCCATCGTCGATCATGCGTTTGAGTGCACTAGTATCTTGATATCCGTAGTACAAGTAGCATCCTGAGCGTTTCCCATCTCTTCCTGCCCGGCCAGTTTCCTGGTAGTAGCCTTCGAGACTCTTCGGGATCGTGTGATGGATGACGAAGCGCACATCAGGCTTGTCGATGCCCATGCCAAAGGCTATGGTAGCCACAATCACATGATGCTTCCCCGCCTGCCATTGTTTCTGTACTGATCTTTTCTCCTCCGGGACCATGCCAGCGTGATAGTGCTGCGCTTTGATCTTGTACTCTTCTCGAAGCTGCTTGGCAATTTGCTCACAATTCTTCCGAGAAAGGCAGTAGACTATACCAGACTGATTCTTGTAAAAAGTGCTTATTGTAGTTGCCATACTGTCGAGAGCATCCTTGGCCTTACCTTTGCTCCGAACTTCATAGGTCAGATTTGGGCGATTAAAGCTTTGTGTAAACACTTTGCAATCTTGGATGCCTAGGTTATGAATAACATCAACTTTTACATTTTCAGTAGCAGTGGCCGTCAATGCCATCACTGGAACGCCTTGGAATTGCTGGCGCACTTCCCCTAACATCTTGTAGTCCGGCCGAAAATCATGGCCCCACTGACTGACACAGTGTGCTTCGTCTATGACAATTCGAGCTAGCTTACCTCGTCGGTGGAGATCGCGGAAGGAGTCGATCATCAGCTGATTTTTACTGATCATCTCAGGCGTAATGTACAATAGCTGGATGTATTTCTGGGGTTGTGGATCTTTTAAGCTATCCATAACAAGTCGCCGATGTTCAGCTGTAACCTCGCCGTTGATAAGAAGGGCCTGAATCTTGAGCTTCTGTAAATGATCGACTTGGTCCTGCATGAGACTAAGAAGTGGAGATATTACCACAGTCACACCGCTTGTGTGTCCTGAGTTTATGATAGCTGGCAGTTGGTAACACAAAGACTTCCCGCCTCCAGTCGGCATTAAGACGAAGGCGTCCTTGCCACCAAGCGTCGCGTTGATGGCCTCTAGTTGGTTTGGTCGGAAGCCACGTAAATGGAAGCGTTCTTTCATTGAAAGTTTCACGTCTCGTGACCATTTATGTTGCATATGTGATGATTGCGTTATCGCCTGAGGCAGGTGAGAACGGCTTTTCTGAGACTCAATTCGGAGCAAGTTTCCACTGGTTTCGGCGAACACGTTGCGAGTTTCGAAATTTGATACCATGTTTGATCTATTCTCACGATTTTCCAGCTCTTCAGCCACTTCAAGCATTTCCTCGTCGTCTTCATCTTGCCCGTAATCGTCCCAGTCCTCTTGCCTTAATGGGCTGCCCATACGCCTCGTGAATAGATCATCACTTTCGATAACAAAATTAGAAGTTTCATTCGCTTTATCTGGTTGCTGCATAAGGGTCGATCTGTTTTGAGTAGTATACTCTTCCTGGCCCAATTTCCGCTTGGATGGAGAAAAGTAAGCGTTTACGTCTTTTATGGCTGGGGAAGATGTGTAAGTACGAAGAGGGGTTCTCTGGGATAGTGTAGGGTTATCGAACGGCTTTTTCACCGGTGTTTGGGGTTTAGGATCAAGGACCTGCGTCTGCTGGACGTATTGCGTCGTAAAGGGCCTACTGGAGATGGGTTTTAAGAATGGTACGGCGGCTTCGGAGAACTGATGAGGTGCCTGTGTGGACTTAACTAACGTAGTCGGTCGCTCAATTGCAGCTTCAGCGTCATTTGTCGTGCTATTACCCTGGAACGGTTGGTATTTCTCAAATGTTGGCAGCGCCGCCTGCTCTAGAAGTTTGACAATATCCTGCTCAACCTGGGCCAGTTTGCAAGTGGCACTCTTTGTTTCCGCGACATTCTGTGAGATCTCCTGGTCCTGATCCTGGCGTAATGCAGCAATCGTACGACTTATGATTTCTTCTTTCTGCTGGCTGATCCGGATATGATCCTCTCGGAGTAGCAGCAGGCCGCTCACAGCAGTGATCCTAGCCTTTAGCAGGGCAGGCCGCTGCTGCAGCTCGGCAGTTGGGGTCCTCTGCTCAATATGGCAAGCCCAAAAGGCTTCCAGGGCTGATTCTGAGTCACGGTGGAGCCCATTGAGAAAGTTTTGAATGCGATGTGGGTCAATCTCTAAGAATGACTGAATAGAGGCCAGGGTCGTGCCCTCAACTCCCGAGAAAGAACTGTCGGAGGAGCTAGAAGCTAGCTGTAGCAGGGGCGCGGATGGTAATTTAGTCGGCGAGTCGCGTTGAAATGGAGAGGCGCCACTACCAAGCCGCGGAAGCTGTGGCTTCTGAGTACTGCTACCAGCCTCTGCCTTAGTGGTAATTTGGCTATTGGAGGCCCTTCCAGCCGTTGTAACTTTCGAGGGTACTTTCGTGAGCACGGGATAGACAGCATCATCGAACTCATCCTTTACAGCTTGTAGGAAGTCTACCTCCTCGTCATCATCTTCCGAGTCTGCGACGGCACTTTTGCGGAGTGTTGGCACGTCTCCAAGCTTAACAGCCTTAGTGCTAACGTGTATCTGAGAGCACAGTGGTTTTATGTGTAGGTTGCTAGGTAGCGCGATGGATGCTGGAAGTGGACGTCGTGATTCTTGCGAGCGAAATTTGATAGGTTCAGTGTCTATCATTTCCACCTCTTGATCAGCTTCCTCGATTGCATTGGGGATACCAAGACCGGCAAAGCGACTTGTATCGCTCTTCTTATTACCTTTATGTCTCCCCGGCGATTCTATAATGTCACCACCAGGCTTCGCGGAATACTCGTTGGGAAAGGAGTCTATAGCAGTGAAGCTACTTTGTGACAACCTCGGAGGGATGCTGGTGCCTCGGTCTTCTGAGTCAAGTTCGTCACTCTTCCTCTTCTTGCCTTTATGGACTGGCGGCTCTTTACGAGTGGCGCTATCCTCCCTCCATATTGCCCTAGACTCACCGAAAACTTCTACGGTGCTTGACGATGAGGTATTAAGCTCGCAGTCACGAGTAAGGTCGACCGAGGGTGGCTCGATGTGGGTTACCCGACCTCTGGGTATCGAAGTTGCTGACGTTTGCAACTGGCCCCTTCTCTGGCCGCTGTCCTTGATGCCTATGGCAGTTTAGGCTTGATTCTGCTGTGGAGGTTTCGGCATGACTTACTATCGTTGCCATGCCCATACGCAGCGGCATATTGATCTCTTAGTGAGGTGCTGGGTCTCCTGCTAGAATAAGGTGTGGGAGTTTGCAATGGATCCGAGGAACTATGGCTTAATAACCTCCTAGTGTTCGATCTAGGCCCCGACTGCAACCGTGCCATTGCTTCGCCGCCCGCGGTATGGAACGAACTTGCGGGATGCAGAGGGCGTGTAAATTCGAATTCTTTTCCCGCATGATCTATATCACCTCCTGCAGTGCGAGTCTGGCTTGGCAAAGACGTGGCATGGCGTTGTTGTTCTACCAGCAAACTATCGTGTATTGGTGTGTCTTGAGTAGCAGAGAAGTAGCTGGCTGGTGGGGCGGGTCCTGGTGGTTGAGGAGCGAAGGGTTTCGAACTAACCAGCCAAGATAGATTTTCTCGCAGATTATTCCTCGTCATGGAACCCAATCATTGCTGCCTTCGAAAAAGCAGCCATGAATAGTCTCCCAAGTCTTCCACTTTGACGAGCCTATGTCTTCATATCCAGCTTTGACGTGTAGTTGCTTTGACTCGGTTGGGTGACGCGACTTTGGGCGGTCGTTAGTCAGCGGGCGCGCCTAGCGTACAGTATTTCTTTACCGTAGCTCAAGGTAGTTGGTTTAATGTTTCCTACCGTAATATGCCAATCACAGGTGTTTACTTCGTACTCGCACGTCAGATCCAGGCTCGAGGGGCTCATCCAGAATTTGCTGATTGGAATTACGACTCTTAGCATAGCACGGCTAACTCGGGCTGTTCAGAGATTCATCCTAAAGTAATCTATGAAGATACGGAACTGTCCTTTTGCAAATCAATATGACTTAAACAGAAAAAAACAGGAATTTCAGGTTTAATTCAACAGTCTCTTTATTCTGGACATTGTTGGTAAATTCTATATTCCCATAGATCGATTCATATACGGCATCTGAAATACATAAAAGTCTTTCCTACAACCATGGGGAAAAAGGATAAGAAGTCCAAGACCGCGGAGCAGAAAACCCGTGTTGCAGCTAAGCAAATCAAGAAGGCAGCACAGAAGGACAAAAAATCTAAATCAAAAGGACCAGAAGACAGCGACGCGGAAGATGTCGATCTAGAGTCTGTTCTCGAAGAGTACGCGAAAAAGGTGAATGGCAATTCTTGCTACGACTATGACTATGAAACTCGAGTGCAGACAAGAATAAGGGGACGAAATAACTGCGAAGTCTCAGTAACGGCTCTAGACTCGAAGCTGACTCTCCATTGCACAGCAAGCCCTGTTTCTCAAAGTTACCGAGACACCCTGCGAGCCACCGTCGCCGCGTTCCTCGGCTACTCTAATTGGCTCACCCTCCAGCAGCAAAGAGCTGTTCCTTTTTGGCGGCGAGTTCTACAATGGGGCTCTTGCCATGTTCTTCAATGACCTTTTTGTTTACCTCACAGAGAAGGATGAATGGCGAAGAGTCACAAGCCCGAATAGTCCACTCCCTCGAAGTGGACATGCTTGGTGTCGAGGTGGTAATGCTGGCGGGCTGTATCTTTTCGGTGGTAGGCTTGGCATTCTGGATTCATAGATTGAATGTTCATTACCACTGTGCTCTCCAATGATCTGACCAGAATAGGGGAATTTTCGTCACCAAAGCAAGGGACGTTTTACCACTATAATGACTTCTGGAGGTTGGAGCCCTCCACAAGAGAGTGGACAAGGATAGAGACCAAAGGTCAAAAACCACCTGCGAGGAGTGGACATCGCATGACATATTACAAAGTAAGTCGCACCGAAGACTGACGGATTCTCTTCACATATTGAACGAAATTAGAATTATATCATACTGTTTGGCGGATTCCAGGATACTTCTCAGCAAACAAAATACCTACAAGACCTTTGGATATATGATACCCAAAACTTTGTCTGGCACAACCCAGTGCTACCCCCAGCAACGCAGAAACCTGATGCCCGATCCTCCTTTACTTTCCATCCCCATGAGAAAGGGGCTGTCATATTTGGAGGCTATTCGCGAATAAAGTCTACCGTAGCGGCTGGCAAACAATTGAAGGGAGGAGGCCAGGGTCTTCGGACTGTACTAAAGCCTACCATATACCAAGATACCTGGTTCTTGCGTATCTCCCCTCCTGGACCCGATGCTCCCTCGAACAATACTCCAACGATACGTTGGGAACGGCGGAAGAAGCCTACGAATCCACCGAACCCACCTCGAGCTGGGTCTACTATGGCTTACCACAAAGGTAGAGGAATAATGTTCGGCGGCGTACATGACGTTGAGGAAAGCGAGGAGGGCATAGAGAGTGAATTTTTTGATACCCTGTTCGCATGGAACATTGAAAGAAACAGATATTTCCAACTTACGCTGAGACGTCCTAAAGTCCCATTAATGAAGCAAGCAGATGATCGCGGGAATTTGAAAAGAGGTAGGGGTAAAGCAGATGAGGCAGAGCTTCTGCGTAATTTAGCAGCTCTAGAGACGAAGGGGTCGGTTGCAGACACCAGTGGTGAGCCAGCTCAAGACATGGATCTTGATGAGACACCTGCAAAACCAGTGAAGCCAGTGCTCTTCACTATGCCACACCCACGTTTCAACGCTCAGCTGGCTGTTCGGGATGATATGTTGTACATTTTCGGCGGGACCTACGAACAAGGAGATCGTGAGTTTACCTTTGATGAAATGTGGGCCATTGATCTTGGAAAGCTTGACGGGGTTCACGAGATTTACCGGAGGGAATTGGACAATTGGCAGGGCAGTGACGAAGAAAATAGTGACACTCAGAGCAATGATGAAGATGACTCTGAAGATGAGGATGCCGATGGGGATTCTTCAATGGGGGTTCCGCTGCCTCCACAAGAGACTGGGCTGCCACTGAAGGTCAAAGAGACTGTAGTGCCACTCGAAACGGCCGATAGTGAGCTCGAACAGCCAGGGTCCGTCGTTGCTGACACAAGACCGCACCCCCGACCATTTGAAAGCTTGCGCGAATTCTTTACAAGGACCTCGGTGGCTTGGCAAGACGTTGTTATTGAAAGCTTGCGGAATAACGATGCTACATTTCAGGAATCGATCAAAGAGCTCAGGAAAAGGGCTTTCGATTTGGCCGAAGAACAATGGTGGGACTGTAGAGAAGAAATCATTGCGCTTGAAGACGAGCAAGAAGAAGCGGGCATTGGCGAGGTCATTAGTATGGATAACCGGAACAGCGAGGCTGGGGGCGTGGGTAGGAGGCGATAAAGTTGTGTCAATCCACTCAATTAGACATAGGACGCGAGGATGGTCCGGTTCGTTTTCTGGTTGATGGTCAACGACCCGAATCAATTAAAGTCTTGATCAATCAAAAGATCTCGGAGTGGGCTGAGAGACTTGAGTTTCTCTCTATTCGGTGCTTTTATCTGTATTCTATCTCCACCCCCTACTAATGCTAATCGCGCAAAATGGCTTCAAGTATCATCTTCACCAATATTAGATCACGAGTCGGATCAACCTGCCAATTCGCTACTGCTATCCGACTCGCTGGCTGGCCGTGCCATTTCGTACCTGACACATACATTTTGGCACTTGAATTGATCCTGCGTACAAGATCCATGTTCAACCTTGCATCCTTAGCCTTGAAAAGAACGACGATGAAGATGTCTTGGTCGATTCTGTCCCTGCAGTCAAGGCTTTCTGGCAAAAGCTCGTAAGCTGGATGCTCATGAATATATGCAGCTACGGCTCGTGCAAAACGGATCTGTCTTTCAAGCATTTCTTTGTAACCATCTCGGCCATACGCTATTAACGTCGCATAGACTGGAAGACCTCGGAAGCGGCGTGAGTTCTCCAAACCTATATTCAGAGGAGACGGGATAGTGACAGGGCCTGTCGTGGCTGAATTCAGATAGGCCGCGTTGGCATTCTGGAACACTTGGTGGGCTAGGTCCTGGTGGCGGCAGAAAAAGAATCCACAATCATAGGGGACATTCAACAATTTATGTGCATCCCCAGTAATGGAGTCTGCCAATTCGAGACCTTCAGCGCCGTGGCATACCTTCTCAAACCCTGGCAATCCATTAAGAATTCTGGCGAAAATTCCAAATGCTACATTACAAATTCGTCAATTGCAATATTATAATTAAGAGGTTCGAATATCATTACCTGCATCGACATGGATCCAAGCCCCATGTTCATCGCAAAGTGACCTTATGGTTTGGAGCTCTTCATAGCTATGTGTTGCAAACATTCCAGTATTGACTTCCGCACAGGAGATTGCGACGATGGAGACGGTGTTCCTGAGTGCCAACTCGGACTTAAGCTTTGACAAGTCGAAAGCCAGACTAGCCTCAGCTTTACTAACATCTACAACGCAAGAGCGACCTAGACCAGTAATACTGGCAGCTTTTCCGAGGGAAGAGTGGGGCATGGTCGTCAAAATCTGGATTCTTTCGATGCCGGCAGCTCGACACGCAGCAAGCAATCCAATCTCGCCGACAGAGTCAAACACCTCATCCGTTGGAAATCCTTGCTGCTCTCTATGCCTCATTATGGCTTTGTTAATGATATATTCCCGGCCGCAAGCGAGTCCGAGGACATTGCTAGCCGTTGCACCAGTGGTAAAAGTCCTCCCAGGCCAGAAATCAGGATCAAAATTAAAGAGATCCAACAGGAATATCAGCGCCTTGTTTTCAACTGCTGTCGCTATGGTCTCATCAGGGAGGTGCACGTGTACGTTCTGGTCATAGGTAGCAACGATGTGGTCGGCAACCCTGGCTGCAGGGGTGACACCACCAATCACGAAACCATAGTAACTTGGGGATAAACTGCAGCCACTGAGACCGGGAGCAATCTTACGCAAGAGATGATCGGTAGTCATCTCTATTCCCAGTCCGGCTCCAGGAAGTCTCTCAAATAGGCTAGCATTGCCTTCCTCGAGGATTGAGGGCTGTGGCCTGGTGGGATGTATCGATCCTGATAAGACATCCAGCGAATGCTGTTGTGCTCTGCGCAGACTCGCAGCGTCTTTTACGGAATCCGACATATTCGACGTCGGTCCCCCACGCGGTCAGCTCCTTGATATGCTCGTCCTTGCCTATTCATGACATGCAGTTTATATATCAGGGTTTACCGCACTTGCTTCACTGTAAAGGCTTGACTCATATGAACAGAGTTGGGAACAAGGTACACACTAGGGCAGCAGCCCTGCAAGCCGAAGCATCAGTCATCAGCTAACACCCTCGAGGCATCTATAACCGGAGCTAATAAGTTTGGGGCAATTTGGGGAGGTACCTTACTGCCTTGACTGTCCTGGGCCAAAAGTTAGCAACGTCACAAGATTTCAGATGCAACAATTCGTCGATTGGTCGAGTAGTATATACTGTCAGACCGATAGTTCACCACTTTTTGCCCCCAACCGTAGCCGGAAGATACCGCTATTATCCAGGCGAAGCAGGGTGTGATGATACAAATCCCAACGGAGCGCCCGAGAGTTTCAATTGGATACGGAAGACTTCGAGACGAGCGATAAACTCTACGCTCTGGTCGGAATCATCGACAAGACATGGCAGTAGGTTCAGCTTACTTGCGGTTATTGGCCAATCGAAATGGTGGCCTATTCCATCAACGGTACACAGTACGCTCCGTCTCTACTGTCAGCGAGCGATCGGACAAATAATGCCTTATCCACCGAAGCATACTTCGAGTACAAGGGTCCGATACTGACTATGAAATCATAATGCAAGTCTTTTGATACTGGGAAGAAGAAGCCCACAAGAACAGGCCATCAGCCTTATATGAGTAAGATGAGCTATGTCAATACTCTGCCGGTGCCTTTGATGACTACATCAAATAACATTACCACTCGGAAGGAGCGTACATCCGAAATGTGATAATGAGGTTATTGAGTTAGGGTTGAAAAGCCTTGTGTACGAGTAGCGTCCCAGCGGCGTGCAATGTGGTGCATGTGGTGCAAGTAGTCTGCTGCGCATGGTATGGATCTTGACGAAAATCCGGGAAAAGCAAAGATTTGATAAGATTTACAAGGATATTGAAATAGCATGACAGTTCGCATCTTTGGCAATAAATCCGTGAGCCAATGAACGTGAGAAACAGCTGACACTAGCGACTATAACAACAATTGGCACCGTTCAATTCCTTTTCTGAGGCTGGCTTTAGCATTGACATGCACCTCTTCCCTCGACCTAGCGGGGCGGGCATGCTTCTTTTCACCTCCTCCCTCGAAATTTCAGTATCTGGGACTCATTCTAAAAAAAACCATTTTCGTTTCTGCTGGGACTGATGGGATAACAGCGATAGCTCGTGGGAGTATGGTGTCTCTATCGCCGGCAATGGAGTATCCAATGGCTCAGGGCCGAAAGTCCTTAAATTGTGGTTGGGAGCGTTGTGTGGGAGTTGCGGCGGTAATCCTTGTTATCGTTCGTTTGGTTTCGCATGGGATCGTTCGTTCACTGTACTATTGTCGGACTTGCTAATCGTCCTTGGACTTGCGAGCGTTTCCCAGTCCCATGTCTTCAGTAGACACTGATTGGATTATGCAGCTATTGTCACTCGTAATACGCGCTGCCTCTCTCATCTGTCAGTCTTCTCGAAGCATTTAAGACTGAACTCTGTCGAAAAAGGACTAGCCGTTCAATCCGGCGTTGGAAAACACATCTTCAGAGTCATATAAAGCGACCCCATACTTCCCCAAACACTCATGGCTGCTTTCAAAATCCTCTCCGCCAAGTCCCGCATTTGGGCCTTCACAATCCACGTCATCAAACGCTCCATACTAATGTTCTACAGTCTAGTCTTTTTCCGCTTCCATAATTGTACATCTCACTAACGCCTGTAGAGCGTCTACGTTGCGTTCCCACCCCGTCCAAAACATGGCTACTGGCGGTGTCTGCATCGACCCCAATCTGACGATGCCGAGATGCTCCTCTGGGGCCCTGTCGAATGCTGCCTCGGCGTAGTCTGCGCCTGCATGCACTACCTGGCTCCATATCAATATTTCATCCACCCCTTCGACGAAAGTAGAAAAGATTCTCTCCTGACATCGCCTTCGCGGCCTGTATTGAAATATGTCATACATACCTGATTAGGCCCAAGTCGAGTTTGTTCACAATTTAGCAATGGCCGAGTAAGTGCGCGAATGGTTGTATGATAATCAACAGCCTGGGAGACGCCCATCGAATAGACAGCCGTGTACAATGGGGGAGAGCGGGAAAAAGAAGGTCTTTGAGACGTCCGGGTAAGAATTGAGATGGTGGACGGCAGAGTTGCATGATATACGCTCTAAATGTAATGATGGGAATGAGAGAACCGTGACGATCCAATGGTACACAGTCGTTTCCAGGGACAACCTCGAGGAATAACTGCCAGATAATAGGATTAAGGTCTCTAGTGATTTGCAGTCGAAGAGCGAAGCGAAGGGAGTTGGGCAGGCGCTTCGGTTCGGCGGGTTTGGGACGTTTGTTTCCGGTCGATGTACGTACCGTGCGACTGGGAGGGGTTTTGGCAGCTGGGTCAAGCAGTTTGGGTCTTTGAATGTATATATGGGTTCAATGGTGTTGTACATGACACGCGGATAGCGGAAAGTATTGCTATTAAGGGGGTTCTTGGAGCTAACGCGGTTTTGGAAAATCTGGCTTGAGGTAATCTATGTAATGGGAGCACTGTTGACTTGGGCATATGAGGTTCAGATATCGTTAGAGGGACCCTCGGGAATCAAAAAATAGCTTTGCAGAAAGTGCAGAAATCACAAGGTTTCGTGTGCTAATGGATATTCAATTCTCTCGAACTAAACAAAGGGTACAGCCGTCAGTCTGGATCCCTAGTGAGTCCCGGAAGATACAATACAGAGTCGAAAAACAAAAGTGGAAGGACTAACAAATGGAATGGGCTAATACCATGTTTGACTGAAAACACCAATTGCCTGACAGGAGGATGCCCCTCTTTGACCGGCGGCTCGAACAGCGGCTAGAGCGTTTGACAGATTAAAAATAGAATTCTTTAATGTAATCGAGAAGGTTGAACGTCATCAACGAACGACGAGAACATGTCGAATATTCCTAGCAAGAGCTAGTATAATAGCACCGTTGATGGCGGACACCGAGCGAGGAGATAGACCGCAAGAAGTGCGAAGCCAATTGACCTACCAACTCGAGAAGGAACGCGAACCTAAAGACATCAACATTGGCAGCGACGATCATGATCTTCCACGTCCAGAGGGAAAAACCTCGAGATCTCCTTCACGACCGAGACCTTGGTCTGCGCATGGACCGCTATCAACCCTTTCTCCGGCACCACTGTTTGTTGAGCCCACGAAAACCTCAAAGGACGACACTCATGTGGCTCCTTGCCCGGTCACACCTAAGAGGCCGAACTTTCCCTCACGCGGTCTTAGCTTGCAGATGCCGCCAAGAGATACCAGCAGTACAAGTACAGCCAATATAACTAAACGCGCTCCTTTGTCTCCCAAACTCGACTCCACAAACTCTTATGCGACTGCAGCCTCCGTTCTTCCCCGCCGGTCAAGAGGTCTCGACTTCTCAAGGGCTTGTACAAATCTACATCACTCCACATTGGCAGAGCAATCTTCGCCCGACTCTTCACCTATAATTGGCGGGCGCGGCATGATGATCCCACCTCGGAAAGCTCTCTTCAACAACACAATGAACATTTCGCATGTACCCGACTCTCCTGGTAGCGTAGCAAACTCTCTATGGTCAACCATAGCAAACCCCGACAAACCAGCCATATCGAGCTCTGTGGGGAGTGTTAGCATGATGGAATATGACACCGGAAGCTCAACGTCGGACAGTGATGACATGATGGACCATGCTGAAGAGGAGGATCCCGTTCACATGACACCACATGTGTACAAAGGCGAAAATGGATCGATGAATTTCGGCCCACCTATATTCTCAAGCCCGGGAGGTGACGGTATTGGCTTATCACCTGTTGTTTCGAAGCTCATGAGTTATCAACGAGCTCGGATAAAACCAGGCCGCATCAGGATGAGCTCCAGCAACTCTAGCAGTCACAGTTTAGGTCCTTCTTCACCACCAATGCTGAAAAGCATCGAAAGCAGTCTTGGCAGTGGATATCTTTCCAAAGAACCTTCAAAGAAAGATCTAGGTTCAAGGAGAGAAAGCCTCAGTCTAGGCACCGACGACTTGCGACTTTCTGATATTGATGATAGTGACGAAGGAGGAAACAACCGGACGAGTCCGAACGATCCTTTGAGCAACCCAACCCCGGTCACACCCAGCATGGATGAACGAAGGAATGTCATTCGAAGGGCAGTCACCAGGAGGGGTAATATGTTGGTACGTGCTTACCCAATCATTAACAAGTATCACGTACTGATGAAAGCCAAAGCCAAAAACGAAGAACTTCGCACGCATACGAGCCGCTCTCCTTGAAGAGGTAGCACCTGTCGATACCGAAGTCAAACGAGAAGCAGAAGTCATTCGGCAGGTCAGGGAAAGTGATACCGACGGAGATATGAACCTGGCACCCTCACAAACAACAACTACAGCATCCTCACCCAGTCTACTTCCCCTAGCAGCAACCCAATCTGATGGCCTCGAAGACATCCCAGAGAACGTAATAATAGGGTCAGGTCTACACGCAAGGCGGCGGTCCTCAAGCACATTCACCCATCAAGCAATCCGCCATTCTGGTGGTCTGGGCTTCTGGAACACCTTCGATGACCGAACCCGAACACCCCCTCCTCAGCTGTTTCCTCGAGGTAGTTCTTCTGGTATCAGCGACGACATCAACATGGACACTCCCATTTCATCCATCCAATTAGTGACCCCCCAGCAACATCGGGCTCTGGAAAAGGAAACACCGGTACCTTACCCCGCTCCCCAACCGCTTGTCACCAACTTCGAAATTTCCCGTAAAGGCAACAAACGCATGCGGGATGACGACCTAGACCCGAATTACTTCAAGCGTCGAGCTGTCTCCCCTGGAATGAGTCTGCAAAATAGTCCTATTCTACCTCAATCACCACTTCAGAGGGAAACAGGATGGTGGGGCATGCAGCCGAAGAATGGCCGCGAGACGCCTGGTGTGCAGGTGGTGGGGGAGAGAGTGAGCAGTGGAGGGAGTGTGAGTAGCGGGAGTGGGACGGGAGGGTCCGGGCCCAAGAGGGTTGGGTTTCAGGGCATGTGTGATACGAACGATGGCTTGATGAATATGAGCATTGAGTGAGGTCTCAGTTGCTCCACGATGGGACGCTGGCGTTATACAAGAGATCGGCCTTATCTTAATGATACCCTGCTGTTTGGAGGTTCTCAAATATAGATGATCTATCTTTTTACTCAATGAGTCTGTTGATACAAGCAAGTCCTGAAATGCCCAAGATGCAGGATGTGCACCTTAGGAGCCGCGCTTCTAGATCCCCGAGCCTTAAACGACACCACCCATTTACCCGCGCCGCGATTCATTGTTGGGCTTTTATGAGCCAAAACTCCAGTCTGCCAGATGCGGTGTGATTAGAAGTCTTATCTCAACTCAGCAGCAACATGGCCTCAAAGAACACCGCGGCGGTCTCCGCATTCATAGAAGGCGCCCCTCCCGGAGAGGTACACCCCCGCGATACGAGTCTGGCGAATCCACTCTGACAGTGAACTAGCTCGCCGATGTCATTACAGGTAATGCAGCCACCCGCAAGTATCGTCAAGGCTTCAACAGCTTATACAATCAGACATTAAGAAACTCACCGTTGACGAACCCAAGGTGCTAGAGTCTGCGAGACCAGCGTTCGAGAAATACAATGAGGAGCAATTGACCGTTGTCAAGCTCCCTGGAAGCGGCAAGGAGGTGAGCAGGCAGCTTCAAACAACATACTAGACATGGAGGGAGAAATCTGACAGGCACGGAACAGGCTCTGGTCAGCACATATAATTCGCTAGGCAACGGAAGATACTACGATGCGGAAAGCTCGAGCTCTTTTACATTTGATCATGTTACACAAGTAAGCCGGTGCCTGGTGGAATGGCGTCAAAGGATTAGGGGAATGACAGTTATTGTCACAGAAAGCGTCTGGCGTCCAATCCCATGCTTTACAATCGCAACATACCGAGCTCATGTACGTCCGCCACGGGACCTTTCCCCCTCGTTCACTCTAGAAGGAAAAAAGTCCTAACCCCAGAACCACAGAACCTCCCTCAACAAAGCCCTCTCCGCCCACGCCCGAGAACATTACCCTTCGTCAACTCACGCCGTCTTCCCTACCTCCTCAGACTCCACCCTTACGATCCTCCTCGTCGCAAACAAATACTCCCCCTCAAACTTCTGGTACGCCCCTCAACTCTCACATCTTCCCCAACCCTCCAACCCCCCAATTAACCCTCCTCCAACCCACAGGAACGGCCGCTGGCGCTCCACCTACCTCTACACCCCCACCTCCGCCACCCTAACCGGCACCCTCCTCGTCGACGTCCACTACTACGAAGACGGCAACGTCCGCCTCACCACCCGCAAACCGCTCTCCCTCTCCCTCTCCTCCTCATCCCCCACCCCAGCCGACATAACCCGCGCCATCGCGACCGCCGAGAAGAAATATCAGGAGGAGCTGAATCGCGGGTTTGAGAGGCTGAGTGAGGGCGAATTTAAGGGGCTGAGGAGGCAGTTGCCAATTACGAGGCAGAAGGTTGAGTGGGAAAAGGTGGGGGGTTATCGGTTGGGGCAGGATATTGGGGGGAGGGGGCGATAAAGGAGAGGATCGGCATGGACCAGGCGGCGAGAATTAAAGAAGACCTGTAGTTCGAGAGTGGAAATGACCATATCAACTACCTTTCTCAAATCGTTTGTTTGGTATTCTCTTTTTGAGCTGGGAGCTTATCCCTATTAAATCCCATCCCGGTAGCCCCACAAGTGACGAATCTCCAAGAACACCATACGCAAGAACAGTATCTCCGGGAATCTTCGCTGGCAATAATGCCCTTGCATTTGAAAAGTCTCCTGCTTACTTGGTAAATGCCATTGACCCTCCTGAGTTTTGATAGGCCCGAATCATGGCCCTCTAAAAGGGTAGAAAACGCCGTACAGATGCATCCCATCGCTACAAGGGGCTGCGGCTCATGGACCCGATATATACACATCCCTCCATTGCCCAACAATGACAAGCCTCATGCACTCTTCCCCTTACCCCTAAATCGCCACAATTTTTAGTACTGATCGTCAATAATTTCTCTTAAGCGCTCACGTCCGATACCCCCTCGTAAAATTCATCCAAAGAGACCATAGCCAGTCGTGGGTGAAAGCTCACGAAGCCCCATTATGACTGGAGGATTTTTACCGCGCCACCGACCGTCCATAAAACACCAAATACGCTTGCTCATTCTGCAGCCTCTGTTCCGGCTTTAAACCCCTTGGATCGAAATCCGTCGCCTTCTCGTCATCGAACTTTCGCCAGCAGTTCCTCGCCGCGTCTTTGACCAGAGAAATGTAGTGCCCGCCACTGCCGGAGGCGCCCAAATGCCGCATTACTGCATACGCGTCATATAGGAACGGCGGCGTGGTCGCGGTATCGTTGTCCCTGAGACCTGGATCTGGTAAGGGGGGCACCATGTAAGGTTCGATGTTCAGACCGTGCAGCGGGAAATGGATCGGTGTGTGGACTTTGCGGGCGGATTCAGTTTTTGATGCGGAGAAGCGTTTGAAATGCACGACGAGGACTTGCGGGGCACGAGTGATGGTGATCTGTTTCGTAGCTTCGCGCTCGCATTTGCAGTACGAGCATTTCCACATCTCGTCTTTGCTGAGCATTTCCTCCTGGCAGTAGCTTCGGAGACACTCGTAGATGTCGCCGCGGCCGGACCGGGGTATCTCAACGCTGATGCTGTAGAAGGCTTCGTAGGTGGTGGAGGTGTGTTGGCACGTGGTGCAGCGGAGACGAGACGCGTGCTGGCCAGCAAAGAGGCTAGAAATGAACGAGGATTCGCGGTGGCAGTACCGGTCCCATTCTTTCCCAGAGACAATTTGCATGTCCGTGCGTTCACGGATTTGTTCTTGTTCGGTGCTAAGAGGGCGGAGGGGATTCCGTTCCCAGTTGATGTTGAGGTCTTCGTGCAGGCAATCGAGGAGGAAGTCGAAGAACTCTTTAGCATCTTGCTGTCTGTCGACACCCCATTCACGATTTAGGCGCGCACAGAAATTTCGGAACGAGGTGGGCCGAATGGCTTGCACTTCACCGCGCCAGAGATTGCGGACGAGGTTGGCATAGATTTCGGGCATAATGCCGTTGGAGCCTTTCCAATTCTTTTGAATGTAGTCGCGCCATCTGTTGTCCAGGAAGAATTGGGAGAGGGGAATTGTAGCAAGGAGACATTGAATGGTAGCGTTCATGTAGCAGGTCACGCTGAAATTAATAAGACCAGTCCGAGGCAGCTTGAGGTAATGTGAGATGGATTTTGGCGTGTAGAGTGGTGGTCGGGCTGATGTCGGTTGTCGTGACGTCGGCGACAATCCTGACGATTCTCGTTCTGATACTCCGCTGTAGCTGGGACGAGGAACAGCCGGAGGTGGTCGAGATGGGACAGTTGGCATTGATGGAGGTGGCCTCGCAGGTGGTGGCGGCGGCATTGCAACCATCATAGATTGTTTGCCAATCGCTGATGGCTCAGGAAACTTGCGAAGAAACTCCTCGTAAGATTGAAAATACGGGGAGACAGGTTCGTCGGCATGTGAATGGTTCGAATCGGTGTCGCCGTCACTTTGCGTATGTTGATAGTCCCCACTTTCAACCTCTTCGTTGCGGGCTGTTTCAAGCCACGTTCTCTCTTCGTCCGCATCTAGAGGTTTGTGCTCCCTCAACCTTCGCTTGCGAACTTCCAAATATGAGTTAGAGCTCACCATAGGAACCCTAGCAGGGGGCCGCGCTAGTTTCCTGGCAAGAGTTCGAGGTCTTGTCGAGCCCACTAAAGCAGCTGTACTCGATGTTGCAAGACCATTACGCCCAACGAGATCCTCCCATGCCTCTATGCCTCCTAGCAACATCACTGGTGGTTGACGCAAAGGCTTGTAGTAGTTGAATTCGTAAATTGTATCATGTAGGGCTCTTAAAGCGAAGGCGTCGTTGCCCGTTGGAGGCCCTGAGAGGAACGCCGTCGAACTTGTCTTCTGGTCATAATACACTACTAGATCGAACTCGTTCCTTTGCTCAAACAAAGCCTGTTCGGCTCCTGGTGAGACGACCAGTCTATCTTCAAGCTCCTCGGCCGATATACCAGATTTCAGGCCCAGGGGTTCGATGCAGATGATGGACTTTGCAAACATGTGACCCTGATCAAACTCTTCGCGGCTCCGAACATCGATTACCAGGACATTGTACGCTCTAAGGTGGTCGTACAACTCATCTGCCGCAATTGTAGTGGCCTGAGGCAGTTCTGTGGACACCGTCTTCGCGAGCCTGACGCCAGTACCTGCGTCATTCGGTCTTGAAGTTTGGTATAAGCCATTTGTTCGATCGTTGTTCCGTGAAGTACCTATGGCAATTTGCGAAGATCGCAAGCTCGAGCCCGTCCTTGGAGGAGGTGGGGTACTGCTTGAGGCCTGATAATTTCTTGAGGGATTATACGCGGGACTTGGAGCTCTTGGTAAGGACGTTTCTAGCCCTAAATCAAGAGGAATCTTAGGCGGATGGGGAGGGTTGGGTGGGGGCGGTGGCAGTGCACGAGGCCCCAAGGGCTTGCCAAATGCAGACAGGTATTCTGAGTTCGGGCGACTGTGATATGCTGATGAAGGCGAATTACCAGAAGATAACGGACCATAATCCGTAGGGGATGGCATTTCAACAGAAGTCCCGGATGGCGAATTACGAGGCTCAGACTCTGTCCGGATCTGCACATCTCGTGGGTGGACTCTAAGCTGCGAGAATCTCTCCGCAAGCAAGTCCCCTGAAGTGGAGTGGGATGCCCCATTGACTACTCTGTCACGCCTCTGCAATCCCTCGGGTTTGGGACGAACAGTTGGCCTGTCTTTGCGTATTGTTGAGCCTTGATGCGAAGCATTATGTTCATGGTTTGAGATCCGCCTTTCGGCTCGGTTGGACGTATTGGTTGGGACGGCTATGAATAACTCATTACCGTGTCTGGTAGAAGACGTCGGCTTCGCCATCATCGAAAGAGGGCGCGGATTGGAGCTCGCCGTGGGACGAGTCCGGTCGTTGGTAGCTTGGGGATGATTCCCTGGTGGAGCTGCATTTGAGGGTTTTATTCCACTTTTGATATTATCGTCGACAATCATATTGTAGATATCCTTAAAGATCTCGTGCTGGCTGTTGTTGTCCTACATATAATTCTGTCAGCGTCTTGTGCTCCTACAACTGTCAGGTATTAAATGTGTCAATGCACTTCATTGCTTTGGAATTACTATAGGCGATGCACAGCCATGATCTATCCGTGACTTACCCTACATAGGGTTTTGTACGTCCGCTGCCATCCTCCGCGATCTGTATTCACCAAAGTATAATCTTTGTGTTTGGGTATGAGATAGAGAAGTATATTGGAGCTGACGAGATACTCGATGTAGGCGCGATCGGGTCTTTTGAATTCGATGTCTATGAAAGCTTGCTTTGCGGACTGTTCCGCATGATTCAAAAGGGTCCGTATCTGTTTAATATGGGATCATTAGAAAGCAGTAACAGCCAAGCCTTCTAAACCATTCCGCACAGCAAGAGCTAGAAGTCGAACACATACCGGTGTGTGAATACCAACGAAGCCATGCGCCGCATCTGCCTTGGCTTGAAGGTCCTTGACATGCGGGTACCGAGGCTTCGGCCTTATGTCTCCATTACCCGTATCAACATCTCCTTGACTTCCAGGCCAGCTCGAGTGACTGGAGTATACAGAGCTCTGCCTGTCTGAACCTGCGAAGCCATTTGCCTGAATGTAGACGTGCCCAGCTGCCGGGGCACGTACAGCCATGGCTACCGATCAAGTGCCGAAAGAGAATCGATGTGCATCCCGAATGAAGAGCTCCGGTATCTGCAGGAATGCCACTTGGAGTCCAGAAACTATTGACGAATCCAACCCTTTCGACGAGCTGATGACGGTGGTGGGGACGATAATTTATAGAGCGCTTGTGGCGGTGTAGGCAAGATTCTCTCTGGCTGGTGTTCAAGCTACAGCGAGTAGCTGTTACAATCTAAGAAGCAGCAGCAGCAGGAATCTGAACGTGGAACCAGTGGTAAAAGCTATGTTACCCCAGTAATTTGCGATTTGTAGGGCAATGGCTGACTCTGCCGTGCCTGCGACGCTGGCGGGAGCTAAGACACGGCTCCGTCATGCAGGCGAAGGCGGCGGCGTTACATTTTTCCTGTGACAGCCTAGAGCTTGATACTCTCTACCACAGGACTTCACTACTTATTCACACAAGCCACAACAATCTAAAAGAGTGTTTGCATTATTCCCGAAATAGGCTGATGGTACACTGTCAACCACGAGTATAAGATCCTCCGTGTTTAGATATCATGGCGAGCTGGTTTGCTTCAAACTCCGCTCTGGATGAGCAGATTGAGCGAGCAACATCTTCGAGCTTGTACGTTGTTGTGATGCTAGGAAGCTTGCGGAACCAAACTTCGGAACCATTTGCAAAAGACATGCTAAATGTTGTGTAGAGAAGATATTGCACTAAACCTCGAGATATCAGACGTTATCCGTTCGAAGAGCGTCCAGCCAAAAGAGGCGATGAGGTCACTGAAGAAGCGAATAGGACACAAGAACCCAAATATTCAGTTAGCGACACTCAAGGTACAGCTTCAGAGTCTTGAATCGTCCCTGGTGAGACGCTCGCTGATATGGCCCGCAGCTCACAGACACTTGCGTTAAGAATGGGGGATCCCACTTCCTGGCTGAGATTGCATCAAGAGAGTTTATGGACAACCTTGGGTCTCTGTTGAAGGCGTATGGAGTTGCTGCGCCAAATGACGAGGTCAAAAGCAAGATCCTAGAGCTTATTCAGTTATGGGCGAGTGCAACGGAAGGACGAGGTGATCTATCCTATGTTGGTGAGACATATCGAACGTTGCAAAGAGAGGGTTTCCGGTTTCCACCCAAGGTTGATATATCAAGCAGCATGCTGGACAGCAGTGCCGTCAGTCGCCTAATTCAATAATCTTTCAGTACTGTCACTAACATACTGTATAGCCCCCAGAATGGATTGATTCGGACGTCTGCATGCGATGCCGTACAGCCTTCAGCTTCACCAACCGGAAGCATCATTGTAGAAATTGTGGAAACGTGTTTGATGCGCAGTGTTCAACTAAGTCAATACCACTACCGCATTTAGGGATCATCCAGGCTGTTAGGGTAGACGATGGCTGTTACGCAAAATTGACGGATAGGTCACGGAGCACACCACTCCCAGTGGAGCGTTCTCTTGCTAAAGGTAACGCAAGTATTATAAGACCACGGAACTCGATGCAACCACGTGATGCTCGAGTGGATGACGGTTTCGACGATGACTTGAAAAAGGCTTTGCAGATGAGTTTGGAAGAAGTCAAAGGTCACTCTGGCTCAGGTTACGTCCCTCAATCGCAGCTTCAGACACAACGGTCTGCTACAGCCACCAACGGTAATCTCAAATCAGCCAAATCACAAGACGAGGACGAAGACCCGGAGTTGAAGGCTGCTATTGCCGCGTCGATTAAAGACATGGAAGAACAGAAGAAGAAGCACGCGGCAAATCTCAAGAAACAGGCCACAAGTGCTCCCACCGCGACGCCTTCCGAATTTACCATGCCGAAGAATAATTATGAGCTGAGTCCGGTTGAGGCTGAAAATATCAACCTCTTTTCTACGCTTGTTGATCGGTTACAACATCAGCCGCCTGGTACAATATTGAGAGAGCCTCAGATTCAAGAGCTGTACGAAAGTATTGGGGCTTTACGGCCAAAGCTTGCAAGGTCCTATGGAGAGACAATGAGCAAGCATGGTACATACACCCTGCGCAACCGGTGATCTGCAGGTCGTAGCTGATCCAAATAGATACCTTACTCGACCTACATTCTAAACTCGCTACGGTCGTTCGCTATTACGACCGTATGCTAGAAGAGCGACTATCGAACACGTACAGCCAAAATACTTATGGTGGCTATAGGACGCAGGCAGCTCCATCATCGACTATGTACCCATCTATCCCGTCCGCATTGCCTAGTAGCCGGGGTGGCGCAGAGAGCTTCTACAACCTGAACGGAGCACCGGCTGACCCGCACCCTCATCCTCAATCAGATTATACCCACTACCCACAGCCTCAGTTTCAATCACCCTACATGCAGCCAGATAGGGGACCGCCAGCCGGATCACCACAGTACGGGCCTGGGCCACCTATTCATACCGGACACCATCCCCAGCGAGCTTCCAGCTACCTAGGCTATCCGAAGTCCCCTGCTCAGAGACAAGATGCTCCCTACTTTGCTGACAATCAACACCGAAATTACCAGAACCAACCAGATGGTCAACCACAGCCGCAAATGCAGCCTCCAGCTATGGCTCCACCCGTGCAAACACCAACAGTAGATTCAGCAGCATCTTACTATCAAGGGAACCATGAAGTTTCCCCTCCGCAACCAAATTACCAGCAAAGACCGGACCAGAACTATACTCCGTCCCCTGAGCAGCTTCACTCCGTGCCTTCTCAACAGCAGCAGCCACCTCCACAGTATGCACCTCAGCATGCAGCTGCGCAACAAAATGCGCCCCCGCCTCTGCAGCAACAGCAGCCTTACTGGCAACAGCCACAGCAGCAGCAACTACACGCTCCACCTCAACAACAGCTACAAACACAGACTCCCATATATTCATCCATGCCCTCATATACCCAAGATTCTTTCCCTTCAGCACCACAGCATCAACCTCAACCGAAGGTAGTCGAAGAAGCTCTAATTGAGCTTTGAGATTAATGTACAAACCTTGTTTTGCTGGAGCTTTGGGCCTTTCTTGCACACCATGTAAAATAGTACGGTACCTCACACGTCATAGCCATAGCTAACTTTATCGGAAGAAGCAATTACGACGAGGTCTGCTATGGTGGGAAATTGGACTGACATGGTCCAAATACTCGAGGCGTAGCTTATCGAGTCGCATTATCTGCCCCATTTCCCAAGCTTCTATCCAGTCGTGAGATCAGAAGCACTCAGCTTCCCCTGTTGTACTACTGTATTAGCATCAGCTAAAGTTCATCGCCAACAGAGAAAATACCAGTAATCTCTCCCCATCCATTCGTTTATCCTTCACCACACTTAACGCCTCCCAAAGCCATCAACTGTTAGAAATTGCCCTTAGACAACCCCAGCACCCAAAACTTGGACCAACAGGGCTAGTCCACTATCGGATTGAGCCCTACCTAATCTCGGGGCTAGCGGCCGCCAATACTGTAGCTGTCACTCTACGCGTCACGTTTGTACAGTACTCGTACATCAGAGACGCGACTGATGCCTGCGCACCCCCAACTCCCCCTTTCAGAACTTCTTCGCCTCATTGTTCTATCATACCCCAATCCCCCGAATCAATTTCATCAGTTCAATCCACGAGAAGCCCCAACATAATGACCACCCCACTCAAGCGCAAAGCCGCCGACCTGGCCGCAGCATCGGCCAAAAAACCAAAAGCAAACGCCAGCATAACCTCCTTCTTCACCGCGCCCAAACCCGCTGCTACTAGCACAATAGCCACCCCCGGAACCTCCTCCACAACCTCCTCCACCACTGTTCCAGCCTCTCAGCAAACTCAATCCCTCCCCGCCCTCCCCATCGCGAAATTCGACAAGGAGAAATGGGTCGAGAAGCTATCAGCGGAGCAAAAAGAGTTGTTGAAATTGGAGATTGACACACTGCACGAGAGCTGGCTGGCGCAGTTGAAGGACGAGGTGCTGAGTAAGGAGTTTTTGGAGCTAAAGCGGTTTTTGAAGCGGGAGCTGGAGGCGGGGAAGAAGGTGTTTCCGCCAGGGGAGGATGTGTATTCTTGGTGCGTTCCATGCGAATTGCCTCCAGTTCGTTTGTTGTTTGATCTAACCGTATCCGCCAGGTCCCGCCATACTCCGCTTCCTACTGTCAAAGCTGTTGTGCTTGGTCAGGACCCCTACCACAACATCAACCAAGCCCACGGCCTCTGCTTTTCTGTCCGGCCGCCCACCCCTGCCCCACCATCTCTCAAAAACGTCTACATCGCCCTCGCAAAGGATTACCCTAGCTTCAAGCCGCCTCCCAAAAACGGAGGCCTCTTAACGCCATGGGCAGATCGTGGGGTATTGTTGCTGAATACATGTCTTACTGTGCGCGCGCACGAGGCCAACAGTCATGCTGGCAAAGGGTGGGAGAAGTTTACGCAGAAGGTGATTGATGTCGTGGCAAAGACCAGGACGAAAGGGGTGGTGTTTTTAGCGTGGGGAAGTCCGGCGGGGAAGCGGGTGGCCAAGATAGATAGGCAGAGGCATTATATACTGCAAAGCGTACATCCGAGTCCATTGAGTGCGCATAAGGGATTCGTAAGTAGTCCATCTTGATCTAGGTGTCTCTTTCCAGCCGTGCTAATCTCGGTTGCGCAGCTCGACTGCGGACACTTTAAAAAGACCAACGAATGGCTGAAGCAGAGATACGGCGACGAAGGCGAAATCAACTGGGATCTCGACCTTCCTGCAGTCGAAGCTGGTATCTGAATCAGGGAAAGTGGTTTGCCATCGCGATCGTCAAGTGGCCGTTAGTGATCCATTCCCGAATGTATTGGTGAGCTTCTGGCTATCGTCCCTTAGAAGGCACCTTATTTCATGTCCACCTCAAGCCCCAATATCGGCAGAGGCAGAAGCAGTCACGCGCTGCCACCAGATTACAGTTTGCCAATCAGATTCGCTGCGCGTATAAGAATGCTGCGGCTATATCTATCCGCATTTAAAAGTCGGAATATTCGTAGTCTGGAATCTCATATGCTAGAGCTGACAATTTATCGCTAGCAGTCACTAAACGCGGTCCAATGCCTTTATCGAATCTTATCATCTACTTCTGCTTTTGCTTGCCTTCTCTAGTTCGAAGGCTTCGTCAGTATGTTCGTTCGTCTCGGTTGGGAAAGTAACCCTTTCGTTTGATGTGTAGCAATAACCGCCCATTTTGATATCCCCAGAACTAGGAGAATTAAGTAAAGACATATGAGCCGCCTTACGCCCTATCGTTTACTCGTCGATGTAAATTCTCCGTTATCTTTGGCGAGTCAGCTGGCTTTCTTTTCCCCAAAAGCCCGTCAGTCACGCAGATTCGCTGTTTAGCAGTACCTACCACCCAGGCAGAATCACCAGTCAGGCGAAACAACCAGCCATCTGAATCCAGTTTCAAGGCGAACCTATCATTTAGGCACAATGAGCTTCGGTTTCGGCATCAGTGACTTTGTTACTGTTCCACAGCTGGCATGGCAGGTCTACTCCTCCCTAAAAGATGCCCCAGAAGACCACAAGAATCTGCTGGACGATGTGCTTTCCCTTCACGAAGTCTTGACCCAGGTCGATGATAAAGTAGAAAGGCAGAAAGACTCACTCGATGCTCGTGAGTGGGCACAACTCCAGGACATCACGAAGCGGTGCAAAGAAGCTTTGGAAGACATACGTAATATGTTACAGAAGTATCGGATGGATGGACGAGGCAAAACCTGGAGTCGGGTCAAATTCGCTGGGAAGGATACTGCCCCAATTCGGACCCGCATTGCAGCTCAGGTCGACAGACTCAACGCATTCAATTGCTTCTTACTGTTATCAGCACAAACTCGGACGGAGCGCAAGATAGACAAGATCATTGCCACGCTGAAACACCGGGGATCGGTCGTCTCCGTTGAGAGTGTGGCCAGCATCATGGATGAGGACCGCGGGTGGAAGGTCTTCGGTCGAGCCCTCCAAGACCAAGGCATTACTCTGCAAATGGTTCAGGAACGTCATGAATCATTTGTCGGCCTTCTAGCAGAGGCAGTGATTCGAGTCAATACCCAAGAAAGTACGACCGATAGCGAAGAATCACCAATTAAGTGCGATATTGTCTCAGTTATTGATGGAATAAATCTTGACTCCCTCGAGGATCCTGTTGCTGAGGTTGAGAAGGATTTCACTAAGTTCGCGCCCTATGCAACCGACATTCTTCGCAAGACGTTGGCCTACGAAGTAGACGAAAACATTAAGCCTGCCAAGAACGGTAATGGAAAGACTAACCCCAAAAGCTTGCAGCAGCGTAAGAACATCTCTTCAATACTTCACGCGCCAAGTGCAAGAGATGACGAACGGTCCAGCGAGGCACAGCGTCGTGGCTGTTTGAGGCTTGGGGCTTCTGTCTGCCGTATTGCAAAATCCCGGAGAATGGGTGTTTCCACAAGAGAGTCCGCCTTGGGCGAAATAAAAACGCTCTACACACCATCGCAATTCAAGAATGTTCTCCAGTTATTTCGTGCGATATGCAGAGGTGAAGCTGACACTATCAGTCGCCTCGAACTGATTGCTTCAATGGACAGCGCAGAAACGCATGGCCAGCTATTGGCTTCGCGGTTCGCCTTGTTGCTCGGTCGTCCAGAAATACTGATGATCCTATTATCGACCGACCCGAACGATATCCAAAGGCAACCTGGCAAGACTTGGGCTGCAGACTTTGAGGATATTCTATGCCAGGTTATTGATATGTCTATCCGATGCAGACAGCAATGGCCACCTTCGACTTCACCTTCCGATGCTCTCAAAGCTGCATCTTGCGTCATCGGCTTTTGGCATGACAAAGGCCTCTGCGATATAATGCAGACCACGTTCCTCAAAACGCGTGGTCCTTTCGGTGGGAATGACACCAATCGTCAGCGGCGCATAGCGGACGATCCAGACAGTCAAGCACTGGTGCCCCCAACCCCAGATGTTTGCACTCGTTGTAGCTCCCTTTTGACATCAATGGTGGCCTCCATTGTTGAAGCAAGATCTCTTAACGGGGGTCGATCATTGCCAGCGAAACTGTTCCACAGCAGCAGTCCGGCTGCACTGAAGATGGTGCTGAATGAGTATACAAGGCTCTTCATGAAAGAGATGCTAGGATATGGAAGCAATATACTCCAAGATAGAGAAATGCGAAAGAATGCAATAGAACTGGGAATAATGTAATGATGGAGAACCAAGAAGCTGTACAAGTTCTCTGGATGTTTTGATGCTAAACGCGGCGCAGTCGGCAGCATGGGCTATAAGTTCTCTTAACCACAATAAAGGAACACCAAATTACGGCAGTTGATTTACCTCTACGATCTGCCGTACAATATCCCTCTATTCGAGGACGTCATTTTCCTACCACCTTGGATCTTCCGGCGTTAGGGGTTGATATATCACGGCCTCAATGACGAGTTAGAACGGGACATAACATATAGCATGTATATTTACTGGGCTAGATTTCATTGTGTACATTTATAAGATAGAATGAGGAACAGATTTTCTGGTGGTCGGGTGTGTAAGTAAAGGGGCAATCTCATCAATCGCTTTCGGCTGAATGTCTAACTCGAGTCAATGCACCGAAAGTGATAATGGAGAGTTCACGGTTGTACCTTCGATAACCAGCCATCTCGCATCCGCACCCTTTGCTACACCTCGTCATCTGTGCAAGATACGAACATCTCCTCTCGAAGGCCGGAGAGTGCAAAGTCACTGCGATTTGGAGGTCTCAGGAGCTTCGATACGCAAAATCCCCATACCTCGATTAGTTCCGTGATGAACAGATTCTCATCGTCTTTACCAAGTCGTTCATGAAACGCTCCTTATACCTGATTCCGATCTTAAACGTCCGAATTCCCTTTTTTCCCCCACATATCGCTGGCAGCATTGCTCTCGGTAGGGAATATATACGTTTCTTCCCAGTCACCTGATCTTCGCATTTTCACCACTTGTCTGAACCCTCACCTTCACTATTCACCAAAGGAGTCTTCTTTTGCAGAAGTGAACGAACCCATGCCTAAAACCCCTCTTTCTAATTGCTTCACTCTCAACCAGCCCCTTATAAGATGCTTTCGATTCCCAGTATTTCTCTTGTCAACACCACAAACCATCAGAAGAACAATATCATAAACTTTCCATCAAGTCTCCATATCTCGCATCAAACAACCCAAATCTCACTTCAGACACCCCCAGCCACCACAACCACCACAACCACCAAACCCCTCTACTCCTCTACTCCTCTCCACCTAACCATGCCTCCCCACCCCAACCCCAACCCTCCCCCTCAAACCCACCCATCAGCCACTGCCATCCTAACGACCAAGACCATTTCAATCACCCACTCCCCCCTAAACCCCCCCACACCCACACCCACACCCAAAAACCCACACACCGCCCGCCTCGACTCCATCAACAAACTGCGGAGCGAATGGGCCCAAGACCCGCGCAAATTCGAGACACGGTACGCGCGCGATTGCGAACGCCAGTACCTGGAAAACCTAGCAGCGATGAATCAGCTGTTTGCAGAAGACAAAACAGGCGTGCCGGAAAAGCCCGCGAGTGATGGAAACCCCCGAGGACATGGGATGAGAGGCGGAAGCAGATAGAGGAGCAGATGGCACAGAGCAGGGCAGCGCAGCGCAGCGCATGGCAGGGGTGGTGGTGGTGGAGGGGGGGAGCTGTAACGATATAGATGAGAACGAAGCAGGTAGATAGTCCGATGCGTATAGGAAAGAATTTCGAAATAAGCGCGTGAGACGTTGAGAAATTCAGAAGAGAGTGTCATTTAGAGAAGAGCTACATGGTTTCTTAGAAACTTCGCTCATGGCGTGTTCCCGACTGAACTGGTTAGTAAAGGAGCTAGCTATTAGCTATTAGCTATTGAGGACGAGCGCTTTGGAAGGGGGTGGGTTGAGAGAGAGAGAGAGACAGAGGGGGCTTGGGAGTCGTTTTGGTAAGGTGGGTGGGTGGGTGGGTAGGTAGGTAGGTAGGTAGGTAGGTGGGTAGGTAGGTAGGTAGGTAGGTAGGTAGGTGGGTAGGTAGGTAGGTAGGTAGGTAGGTAGGTGGGTAGGTAGGTAGGTAGGTAGGTAGGTAGGTAGGTAGGTAGGTAGGTGGGTGGTTGATTGTTTGTGTAAGTACAGTAGGGGGGACTTGGAGGTTTAGGGGCGAGTGGCGTGGAGTGGAGTGTAGGTTAGGCCAGGGGAACGGAGTAAGATACTGTACGCTGGGGATGAAGCGCCCCGAACGTGGTGGGTACGTGGCTGGTTTCGGTATTTTGGACATGACCTATGTATGTGCTGAAGTGTTAGGAGTTTTATGGATGTATAGGTTTTTCAAAAGAGATATCTCGTCAAAGACCTCGCAAAATTGCAAAACTTTCTATGGAAATGAGATTACAAACCTCCCAAACACCCCCCGCCGCGCCCCACATATCCAACCCCCCACACCTCCAGACCCCCTACTCCACCAACCCGGCCGCTACCGTTTCCCCTCCCGCCCTCAAAATCACCCTCCCCCCACTCTCCAACGGCACCGCCTCCTCCACCTCCACCACAACCCGAGCCACCTCCCCCGGCTTGACCATCCTAGGCTTCTTCTTGCCAACCACAGCCCCGCTGCCTTTATCCAACACCGCTACCATCTGCGTGATGCGGCCCGGAACATGTAAGCGGCCTCGGTGGACTTCGATGTGCATGGGCACTACGTGGTCGAAGGCTAGGATTTTGATCGTCAGAGTCGAGATGTTGTTGATTGGAGCCGAGGGCGTGCAGATGACGTCCCCGGGCCGGAGGTGCTTGGCGTCGATGTCCGAGAGGTGCAGGATGACGTTCTGGCCTGCTACGGCCCAATCGTTGGGCTCAGAGTCGACGTCTAGCGCTCTGATGGTGGCGGTTTCGCGGGCAGGCATTGCGAGAATCACATCACCGATTTGGACGCTGCCGGCGTCGAGGCGGCCGGATATGGAAAGAGGGTTCTGGACGCCTCCGCGGAATATGTCGCTAATGGTCAGCCGAAGGGGTTTCTCGAGGGCGCGGGCGATGGGTTCGGAGGACTCGAGCTGGGTTATTAGCGGAGGGCCTTTATACCAGGATGCTAGGGGGTCGGAGGCTGGGCGGACGATGTTGTCGCCTGTGAGGCCCGAGCAGGGGACGAATGCTATGTTCTTTTGAAGGAAGCCCGCGGACGTGAGGAAGGCGGAGACTTGGTGGGAGATCTCGTTGAAACGATCTTCTGACCACTGGACAGTGTCGAGTTTGTTGACGACGATGATGATGCGCTGGACACCCATGCTTCGTACCAGCAATGCATGCTCTTTTGTCTGGCCTTTGAGACCGGACTCGAAACTTCCTGTGCTTGCATCGATTACGAGCACTGCAAAGTCAGCTTGGCTTGCGCCGGCAATCATGTTGGGAATAAAGTCGCGGTGGCCAGGGGCATCGAGGATTGTGAAACTTGTTTTCTCGGTCTCGAACTTGTTCATCGCTATGTCGATTGTGACGCCTCGGTTTCTCTCTTCTGTGCCTTGATCAAGGACCCAAGCAAGCGCAAAAGACGATTTCCCAATCCTCTCGGCTTCCTTGCGGTATTTATCCATCGTTCTCTGATCCACAACTTTGAGGTCATAAAGTAGACGACCCATGAGTGTGCTTTTTCCTGCATCAACATGCCCTGCCAAACTGAGTAATTGATGGGTTTTAACTCAGGATCTTGGGGCCGTACCTATCACCACAAAATTCGCAGCATTCTTTGTTTTAGATTTCTCGAACTCGGCAACAACATCCAGATTCTTGCTTTTAGCTTTTGGCGTATCATCCACTTTCACCTTGTTGAGCTCTTGCCCTAGATCATTCACGGTTTTGTTGTTCACCGTTTGTCCTTGCCCTTTACCCGTCTTGGTGCCTGATTTCTATTAGTCGTCTAGATTAGACTTCTCCAATCTTTTTGAATCGAACCTTTCGAGTTCTGTGCTTTGATGACAACATCATCCGGGCTTGGGCCTGCAAAGGGGTCTAATTTAGTATTCGACGCAAATTCAAGCGGCACAAAGAAGCTCGATGACTCTAAAATATTGATGGACGTCTTCTGAGTTTCCTTAGAAGATCCGATTATCGTCTGGGCAAAAGTTGAAGGAGAAGCTGACGGCACAGTAACAGGAGCTGTCTGTGATTCGGACTTGGGTGGAATGTTCCCAGAACCCTGGAGGTCGCTAACGTTTTCCTGCGCATGGGCTGGAGGACTGGAGCTTTTACGTCTTCGTACAGGGTACTTCCGATCCTCTGACTTCTCACGCTGCACGGAAGGCGTAGTCTCTGAGCTTGGTGTCTTGCATTTGAGTTTACTCTCCTCACCGACCTTCGAAGCGTTCGTCTTCCCGCCGAGTTTGTCAAGAAGTGCTACGGAAGTCGTCAAGTTCTGGGTCGAGTCACCACTACGGTCGTTGCTCTCTTTTTTCTTGCGAGCAGCAGCTAGTGCAGCAAGCTTCGAGACTTTGGGACCACTAGCCGAGGAAGATCCTCCCAGCAGGCCACCACGGGGGTACAGTGGCTCAATAAGGATCTCCCCACGGCGATCCTCCGGAATTCGAAGCCATGGCGAATCTTTGAAGAATTCCGCAGCCGAGTATTTGGCACAGCATGGTGCTGAATCCATAATGGGTAGTAGACCTATGTGAATCACATGTCAGTACTCTCTTTCGCATTCTTCTCCAAATATGACATACCAGGAGAAGACATCCGGGCGTTGGCATCACTAGTCACGGCAACAGGTCGAGAAAGAATGGGCTGATGAAACTCAAGAAAAGTGCAAGGCCTACCATTAGCTTTCACCGCTTCTGGTTGCTCTTTCTTTTTCGACTTCTTGGGCTGAGGATTTCTCTGATCTAGGAACGATCAATAAAACCCCGGAACATTTGGATAAATCGATGTGTACTTAATAGATAGTTAATGGTCTTCTCTGTATCGTAATAGTAATGCCATAACGAGTCTTGGATATCTTTGTCGGTAATCGATTCTTCGGAACCGAGAACACTTCGTACTTTTGCAGTACCTTCCCGTAGCTGTTCTACAATGTATCATCAGCATCAATTCTCGATATTTTTCTTATGAGGTATGTAAATCACGTTTGTCTTCGTTGCTGAGTTCTGTCTAGATCAGCTTCATTGCATTTGTGACCGGTTTGTGACAGCGGCGTACGTTCTTCGAACCCAACTTCTCCATCGTAACCATAGTTATCACCACCATCAAAGTCGTCTAATTCATCATCCAAGTTCATGGTCTTTACCAACTTGTGTCGCGACATGGTTGACTGTGGTTTTGTCTTGTGCTAGAAGATTTACAAAAGCTACGTGGTCTATGAAAGAAGAACTTGTATGGGAGTGAGAAAACAAAGATTCTATGCTTTTTAAATAGAGGTCATGATTTTTCTATCACGTGGAAGAAACAATACTGTCGAGTTGATTGTTGTCGCAAGGAGTGTCAACCTTGGAGGCCAAGCGCCGCCACCAGTATCCGCTTTAGGATTATTAGCTTCTATGCAGCTTAAACATGATCAACACCGAAACCCCTGAGCGCACCTCGAAGCTTTCAAGGCTTATTTGAAACACTTAAGTTCTTACATGAGTAAAGCATTGTCTCTTGGGCTGTGAAAGATCATGTACTACTACCTTGCGGTATTAATGAATGACTTGGGAATAGAGTGAGCTACTGCTGTGATTTCGATCGTTTTGAAACTACGTGGCAAAAGGCTAGCTAGGTTGGGGGTTGAAGATGTAGAGAGGGTTGAGGATGAACTAGGTCCGTATGGTAGTTTGTTGCTGATAGGTTTTCAGTCGCAAGGTGGATTACCTCGAAATCTGGCACAACTCGATTTCGGGAGCTTCAGCACAATATACCTAGGTTTCCACATGGAAAACGCACACCGCGGAAGATCTGCGCCACAAGAGACTGACTCCTAAAGATAGTTTAACACAACCACTACTTCTTCGCCGCCTTCCCCTGCAGCTCCCTCATCGCCGCCCTTGCGCTTCGACTTCCCCCCAGCTTCGGCCCTTTAGGTCTATCATCGACCTTCGCCCCCTTCGTAGTTGCTTTCGCAGCCTGACTTGTGCGTTGCCGGCGCGAGGATATGGCATCCATGAACTCTCTCCTGAACTGCTCGGCAATGCGGTCGTCGGCTGCTTGGTCGTCGTTCGGCAGGTCGGCCTCGGGCTCATCGTAGATTTCCACTGTAGTTTGGGTTATGCTTTGGTTATTGTTTGGTAAGGAGGGAGATGGGAGAAGGGGGACGTACATCTGCTTTCTCTCATTACTTCTTCGACTAGTTTGTCTCTTTTGACGTCGTCACTGTTTCGACGGCGACGGCGACGGAAGGGTTTTCCATCCCTCCGTAATTTAACTATTCCATCCCCCTCTTCATCCAAAGCCCCACCCTCCAACCTCCTCTTTGCCTCCTCCGTCCTCGCAATATTCTTCAGCGTAGCGTCTGGCCCCAAATCAATCTCATGTAATTTTCCCAGCGCCGCTGGCTGGCGATGTAGTCCCGCATCGATCAGAGCACCGTTTTCGGAAAGCTCGCCTATACCTTGGTTGTGGGATGTGGATGATGAGGGTGCAGCTTGGCGGCGTTTAGCTAATTCGGAATCTATGTATGCCATCCTTGATACGTTAGTCGCTGCATCTAGGATGATTGGGTGGGGGAAAAAGGGAGTGGACTACATGTGCTTGTCGACGTCAGCTACTTGACCTGTCTGGGGCGCAAAGCGGTCGACGACTGTTTTGAGTTGCTCGATCGGATCCTCTTGTACCACGAGAGCGTCGCTGATTAGAAGGGCAGTCGCGCTGGGAATTGTAGCATTGTTGGTGTTGCTGAAGTCGATGCCCCGCCCTCTTCTCCGCTGGGCGGTTTTGCGCTGACGCAGGATCTCGGCTACGGAGAGCCTGCCCTCTTCTTCTTGCGTCTGATCTTCGGCCGCGGGAGAATCCCCAGTTTGAGCGATTAGTTCTTCTATTGTGAGGAGCTCGACTGAGGGTGGGGTTTCGTTGGGTGCGAGGGAGGAGTAGTCGCCGTCATCGTCGGTATCCACCCGTTTGCGATAGAACTTTCGTCTTTTGGTGGGGCGAAAATTAAGGTCTGAAGGAACTTCTGCGGTGTGTAATTCATCGGACATGATGACCTTCAGAATAAACGTGTAGTAGATTTCTAACAAAACAGATGGATTAAGTTGGTCGACGGTGGATGATAGATAAGGCTAGCCCTAGCTCGACTAGACTAAGGTACCTACCTTATTTTACACCGCGGCAAATCCTTCTCTTGTTTTAGTTGCCTCCGGGTAGAATGGCTCATACTGTAGACTGGGTTTACCATGAAATTTATGGGGCAAAATAGATATTCCCCCCGTCCCAGCTCTGACCAAAACTCCAATGGAGAAGGGAGAGCAAGGGATGGGGTTTGAATTCATGGTGTAATCTTACTACGTGTAGATTATGCTGTATAAATTCTTGTCTGTGTTTAGTATAGAGTGCTGGATAGTATTCGGATGTTTTACATGATACTGAGAAACAAAACCTTGGTGCGATCTCCTCCTGCCAATATATACCCAAGTATGATTGTGTTCCGTAAAGCCATCACAGCATGTTCATCATAGAAGCGCCTGACGCCGTCGCCATGTATGCCATCAAAAATCGTACCCAAATCGTATTTCCCTGCTTATCCTGCAAGTAGATCATTCCAAAACGCCAACTTCCCTCCCAAAAGGCAGGCCACATATTCCAGTCATGCCTTGATCATCATGTCCTGCCCAACTCTCAGGGCAACAACCGTGGTACCGCACCTGCCTCTCTTCCCCCGCTCTTGCAACAGCTCTTTGACTTCCTGTATCGTATACTTCCTCGTCATGACCTTCTTAACAGCCAGCCCGCTGTTCTCCTTGTCCTCATCGTGCGCCTTGATCCAATATCTCGCCATGAGATTCTGCGCCATCTCGACGCCACCAGGCAGCCCAGCGCTAACGTTGCCGCCCATCCACCAGGGGTTTTCGACGCGGTCGAAGGAGTGGATCAGCGCGGTGAGGGGGAGAGCGGCTGAGGCGATGAGGTGCGAGGAAGCGTAGGCGCGGATGAGCGAGTAGGTAACGCCGTGGGGGGAGTAAATAAGGGAGAGGGTTTTTTCTTGGTGGGGGCGGGAGAGGGAAGTGGTGGAGCTGATGGAGCTGACGGAATAATTGCTGGAGGTATGGGAGAAGGTGGAGTTGGATTGAGGGGTTGAGGCAACGGATGTGGTGTTGTTTGTGGAGATGGTGGTGGTTCGGAGTAGTGGAGAGTCCGGGGGGGTTATTGGTGGATTTTGAGGATTATGGTGCTCGCAAAGGCGGGCAGCCGAGTGGGGCTGGCGCGTTCCCGAAGGCGTGTGCACTGTCGGTGGCGATACGGAGGAGGGTGGACGATATGTTATGCCAATTGCATTGTGCAGGCCCGATACATCTAGCTTTGCAGGCATGAGCGCAATCGTGGCTTCGCCTGGTATTGCTCCGGGTGTAGAGCCAGGTATGAGAAACCTGATAACAGTGTTGGGTTTTCTGTCGGAGAAAGCAGGCAGCGCGTGGACTCTATCGAGGTCAAAATGCTTCATGGCTCTTATCCTTTTGGCGGCAGCTGGCTCTGCAAGAATTGTAGTGATCATCGACGAAGGGTCCAGTTGCCGAAGAGTCGGCTCGTGGCAATGATCCGGCTTATCTTGGGATACGAGAACGACATTGGGCTCCGGTATGTGAGAAAGGTTCGAGATGCATGACGGGGTGGTGTGCTTCGAGAGTAGCCATTTGCGATGCCACATCAGGGAAGGACCGGAGAGCCATGGATCGACGAGAATCGAGAATGTTCCTGGAGCGCGATAGAAGCCTGGAGGGGATGGCGGACAATTGTCGGCTGGGGAGAAGGTGATAAGGAAGGTCGTGTCACCGTTGAGCTGTCTGATTCCGACCGACATGACGAACGGGCAGAAGTTTGGATCGTGACTGGAAGTTTTTCAATTGATATGATCAACAGCCTCCTTGCAAGACCATTACTAGGCCGCGAAGCACTGAAGAACTGGCCGTTGAAGCATGGTAAGTCGCGAACCACAGAACAGAGGATCATGAGTTAGTAGTAGTGAGGCAGGCAGGCTGACAGGAGAAAGCAAACGGGGGAAGAAGAGTGGTCTGGGTGCGTGGTGGTTGCGACCGAAGGGACCCGCAACTCGGTCATTCAACTTTCAGCCAATTAAATTCGTTTCACAGATCAAGTTCTAGGGCTGGCTGTAGATCTTCCGCTTACAGCTTCCCCTATCCGCTCGAGGAAGTTTTACCGAGCCGAACCTTGACTTGGAGCAGTCGTTCCTTGCAGCGACGAAGGAGGAGGACAAGATGTTCCGAAATAGGATTTATTACCACTTGGACAACGCGGTGGCCCTTTGGTCTCTGCCTTGCAGCGCTAAGTTGTGGATCGAGGTCAGCTTAGTAGAGTGTTCTTCCATTCTTGTTGCAGTTACATATCATTTTCAGAAGTCGATGGGACTTTCATCCATGTAAACACGTTGAGGTGAGGTCTTGTAATTCGTGTAGGCATTTCATGTATTCGAGATGACAATACAAGCACTTGTGTTGGTAGACAATAGCCTGCTTCTCAACCCTTATCCAACATGCCTATCGTTCAACTCTACACACTGATTATTCACATGCCATCTATACCATAAGCATCTCCATTCTTCTCGTAATGGCGACAGCTTGGCTAAACCAATCCCAATTGCCGACAACATTTGCCCACCTGTCTTCAAACAGGTCTTCCAATTCATCGCTCCAGCTTCTGCAAGGCGATTAGTATCCGCAGTATCCTCCTTGCAGATAGCTCTTGGCCAGGTGCACAATAATCTTACCGACCCTAAGTTTCATGCAGAGGCAGGTGATCAAAATATCCGCCGAGTGGATGTTTGTCTAGGAGGCTTTATCTCGATATATGATCAAATTCGTGTATATGTGGATCAATCCCAGTTGGGCGCACGCCAGGAGAAAGTCGTTCAAGAGAACCTGGGACCAACTCAAGTGATCATTTCCAGATGATGAATTGGTAGCCCTCTATTAACGTATGGAAGAAGTCTACGTTTGTCTCTACACAGGAGGCGCTGATACTGTAAGAATCCTTTGCGCCTACCCTTACATCGGGACTGATGCGCTGAGGAAATTTACCCTCGGCACCAACAATGCATTGACTTGGGAAATTCGTCAGCTTGTCACGAAAGCACATAGTATTCTTGTATCTGGGGAAGAAGGCCCTTCTAAGCAGGAAAAGATCTTCTTGCAAGAAAGTTCATCCATTGTCAAGATGATCTCTGATAGACGTTTCCAGAGTCCGCGACTCAACCTGAGAAAGAAAGAAGCATACCAGCAAACAACATATTAACGGATGATAATGATGCTGCATCTCCACAAGCCGCATTTGGCCCACGGCAACATAGTCCCGGTCTAGTCTCCGATCCTGCTTCCGAGGTGGACCCAAGCACTAAAAGATGCCTTTACTTCAGACCAATTGAGAAAGGCACGAAGGCTTGAAAAGGTGCAGGAATACCTTTCAAACACCGTAAGACACATCGTTCATAGCCAGTTAAAACCTGACCAGCCAGTGCTGAAAATGTACGAATAGTCGTTATGAAAAGGCTTCATTACATTACGGCACAATGCGATAAATATCCAAAGGATTTCCAGGATGACGCAGACCTTGAATCATATGACGAAGTGTGATTCTTAACTATTTCCGACCCATATTTGAATATGTGAAACAACCTTCATGGAGGCTGGCAACGAGATTCACCTGTACGTGATGCCGGCTACGAACCTTTTGATTCTATTCTGTGTCCGAATAGAAGTCAGAAGAGTCAAGAGATCTCAATTCGACGCAGTTCAAACGATGTTAGGACGTTGCGTGATCAGGAAAGCCGTCGTGCAGAGTTTTCACCCACGCGACAACACTCCTCCTAACAGCCACAATCGATCTACGAAGAAGATTAATGACATGTCGATGTCAGTAAGAGATGAGAAGATACTACTAGTGAAAAAGACAACTCAGATGAAGAGTCTGCGAGTTGTGACTACAAGTGATCGAAGAATTTGCGACTCGTCGACTGCGTCGATATCGAAACGTCTTCATCACATCGACAGTGTCATCGAGTAATTGATGAAAAGATATCAGATAGAATAGTCATCTCAAGTATTGAGAGACGTGACTACAGTGCTCGAAGAAGTAGTGACTCGTCGATCACGCTGATATACTGAGAAGACTTGAGCTCACCTTCTTTACTTGACGTCAAGTCATTCATCTATTCACGTGGAAAATCGAGAGCTCAAGAGAACGATCAGAACACATTCTCTTTCATTGATCAGAGCCAAACATCGAACGATTGCGATCGCACGTCTATACTAACAATTCATTCAACGTCTACGTGACACAAGTCAAATCAAGAGAAGAAAAGAGTTACTCAGTACAATCACACTCTATCTTCTCATCGTGTGCATCTCTCTTTCATCACATATTTCTCTGCTCAATGAATGACAATCATTGAGTAAGAGAACACAGCTCTACGTACGTTACAATCACGAGCATCACGGATGCAAAGGAAACGTCTTTCATCTTCGAATCGAGGATCGGACCGGGACATCGTTGTATAGAATACCGTCAATGAAGAGCAGGACAAAGACGATGCGTCATAATCAAACAGCACAGACACTCTCATCAAGAGTTTACTCGAGCGTCACGCGCTGAATAGAAGCTATAGATTCATTACTTGATAACACAGTGTCAATCTCATTGTTTCGGCTGCGCGAAGCAGCCGTATAGACGGCGAGTGGTTTTCTCCTCCAGAGGGTTTTGTTCACTCGATATAAATAGCATAGAGTCTCTCATGGGTCGGGCCTAAACCGATGTCACAAGGGTGTATGAATTACAATCACAATCACAATCACAATCACAACCTTCATGGAGTAAGCCAGGCTTCAAATTATTGACTTTACCCGAGTGTGATCATATGCAATCTTCAGCCTCCAAGGTACGTAGAACGTGGTTGCGTTGGTTCGGTCCCGATTGATGTTGGCTCTATCATTTCGCAGAGAGCTTCAGGTGGCGAGGTTGAACGCTTCTCCGTGTTCATAATGCTGTTGAGGCGAAGGACCAATTTCGAGTCTGCTGTTGAAGATGTGACTTCTTACAGAATGGGTGTTGTGCAGGATAGAGTCGGTCAAAGCAAAGCACAATGAAATACCTCAGACGTCGAAGCGGCATGGGGGAATTACGAGCTGAAGACACTTAAGCTTGAACACCCAAAAGCTAAACATGATCAAGCATGTAGACGAGTGAATCTTCACAGGGTAGATAATTGTGAAACAGATCGATTTGTTGGTCGATCACATATTGTGCGTGTATATCCGACAATAGCCGCGATAAACATAGTTCTATCAGGCAACAACTCAGTCCCACTATTCTACGGCGGACCGGGCGGAGAGGTAGATCGAACTTGGTCGAGTTCAACCCAAAACCTCATTTTCACGTTTTCACAGTTTCAAGTGAAAAATCAAAAGAGGGGAGACATGGCTGCTCAAATAATCCCAAGCCGGCACACAGGCTCATGTCTTTGTAAAACAATCCAATACCAAGTACAAGGCCAGCTATCCACATTCGCACTGTGCCACTGCGAGAACTGCGCGAAAGCGTCTGGATCGAGCTTCATGTCGAATTGGTGGTTTGAAAAAGGTGTAAGTCGTACAATACCTTGATTCGCGAGTCCTCTCTCTCTCCCCCCCCTTCCCTCCCTAGTGAAACCACTCACATTTACATCCACCTCAGAATGTCAAATATTACCAAGGCTGGCAAAGTATGCGCAACTACAAAGACAATGTCTCAAACCTTCGTACCTTCTGCGGAAAATGCGGCTCGCCTCTCTTCATTTCGAATCCCAATCACGCAAACGTGATTATCGTTGCGAGTGGGACGCTGGATGATGCGCCGGAAAAGAGGCCGAATGTGGAGTTCCACTGTAAGCGGAGAGCGGGGTGGTTGGGTGAGATCGAGGGGGCGACGAGGTTTGAGGGGGTGTTCTGAGGAGGGTTGTGAGGGGTTGGGCAGTTGATGGATGGCATAAGGTCAGAGGGGGTTTGAGTTCTGAATAGTTGAACGTGTTTGGGATTTATGCTGGAGTGTCGTTTCGTAGATTATAAATCTCGAGATGTAAAGAGAGAACAGGAAAGCGTCACGGAAGTGAAGTGAATGACGCATGACTTAGCATCTTGGATCCTATCTACCTATTCTGGAGTCCGTAATTTGGTATCTAGCCCTATCATAAGCGGCCATTACTAGGTTTCGAGACTAAGAGAATCGGTTCTAACTAAAGATCTGTGCTGAATGTCATGATCTTCTTGTATGCTTATTTCAGTCATTGTTGCGCAGAAATAAAATCTCAATTTCCCGCGATGTTATACACGCAATTACCATCGTAATTTAGGGTGGGTGCTTATGGTCGGGGCTGGAAATTGACACCAACTCGAGAGTAAGTGATTGCTGTATAAATGTAATGCTCGCATCAGCTTCTATCCGTAGGCCGAATGAAGCCACAGGGGTTCGAGTATAACGGGTCCAGCAACGTCCCTGGTACGGCACAAAAGCTTTCTATGGAGACGCGCAACACTCGGAGCCCCCGCAAGTTGCCATGACACACCAACATCCTTCCCAGGCAAGCTCATCCTGGGGAGAAGGGGGGAATACATCGATTTCTCATATACCAACAGTTAGTTCAAGTGAAGCAATTGCGTTCAGACGACCAGTCATCACGGTCATGAAGAAAAAGCTGAAATTGCCAACGCCACGAAAGTCAAAAACGTTTTGCGAGTAAAGTATGGCGATGGCTTCCCAGTACCTTTGGAGACGTATTAGCTTTCTTCACGTCGGTATTAAGTTTAAGGCTACACTTACCCTAGTCGACATGTTTTTAGTAGGCACAGCAAACCCCATCGCCCTCACCTGGCAGAACTACTAGATTATTTCACCTGGAAACTCCTGGCCTGAGCATCTATGTGACTGCGTACTGCTGCTTGTTGTGCTTGGTACTGTACACTTGACATGTTCCAGTCTGCAAAGCACTTCTCTTATAGCAGCCGTTTACCACCACCAGCGAACAAGTACGTAAAGTTCGAATTTCTTGTGGGAGCCTCAAAGAGCGATGATAGTGACTGGTCCAACGTCACCTGATCTTTGACTAATGTAGCAAGATCTTCGGGCTGTGATGACGATGTCAGAGCTCGACGATGCGGTGTCAAGAATGGCTTCAGATCATAGGCAATCGCTGATTTAACGGCTTTTTGGCTGGAATGGTGTCTCATGGACCCTCTAGAAGGATGAAATGTCTTTTTGATCGAAATAAAGGGTCCTAGCTGGAAGAAACAGAAACTCAAAAGCCAGGGCAAGACTAGGATTGAAGGTTACCAACGGCTAGGCAACCTTGATAAAATTATTGGAAATTATAATACTTAGAAACATATGGCAGATATGGTGAAAGGAGATCCGGTTCAGAAGAAATCGAGTGCCTTACTGCAACCAAGGCATTACCGAGGGGACGACTTTTGCTAAGAAAGCCGAATGCATAGCGGTCGCTTCCGCGTGCGTTGATCGCGGCAGTAGGAGGCCGGCTGGACGCTTGGCCTACCTTAGACATTGTCCTTCGGTCAATAGGTCGGAGCCTTCACCCATGAGCATCACCTTTATGGAAATATATGCGGGCTCTTACAAGCAACCATAAATGTGTGTTCATAGAATGCCCAGGGCCCCAAGTTCTCCTTGAGAATTATCATCTATTTATCTCTCTTAACTGCTCCAAGCCTTATAAGCACATCCCTTTTTGCGACCATGCCAAAAAAAAATCTGCTTCCGTGTTGTATCCCGTCCAACCGGCGTAAAAAGGAGACACAAGCAGAAACAAACGCTAAGGCAGTTGCCAAACGTCGCGATACCGTCGACAAGCAAGCCCAGGACCTTGAAGCACTTCAATTTCGAAGACCCCGTGCTTTGACTCTCCCCCTTCCTTCTAACACGGTTTACCAATCTAAAGCGACCCAGACAATCGTAGACCAGTTGCCATCCCTGTTTCTTGCCGAGTTGCCATTGGAAGTCCGAAGACTGATATATGCAGAAGTGCTCGGCGGAAAACGATTTCATATGTCTGTGCATCCTAAAGACGGAAGGCTAGCACACTTCCGCTGTATCCTACCCAACAAGGGAGACGGCCGAAGATCGAACATTCGATGCCTATTGTCTAGGAATGCAACCTACCCACGTCATTGCTGGAGCCCCATGTTCCCCAATGGAATGAATACTCTTCAATTCCAGACCTCTGACCTCCCAGTAAATTGGGGTTTATTAACCCTACTGAGAACATGCAGGCTGGTGTAAGACTCCATCATGCATTCTCCTGTCTATGCTTTAGGATTCCAATTGATCGCACACATTCTGACAAGACCTGGAAAAGTTACTCCGAGGCCATCAATATGCTGTACTCATGCAACGTCTTTGAATTCCAAGATCCAGAGACTATATTCCAGCTTCCTCGCCGGATACTTCCCCATCGCCTAAATCTAATCGCTTCGATTCAAGTGGACTTGTCGTACATGGAGGCACTACAATTCAACCACTCGTGCGATCATTTCCCTAAAGAATGGGAAAGCTGCTGGCGCATAATTGCGGAACTACAAGGACTGCGAGAGCTGCGGGTCGATATCAATATGTTCTTTGAGCTTTATAAACCTCACATACCTCTCAAGACTATACTTGATCCGCTAAGGGCTGTCAAAGGAGCCAAGATTTTCGAGGTGAGTATACACGGGACAATGGAAGCGGTTACAGAATTTTGGGATGCGCCGTTCGATGCTGTCGTGATGGTTGGTAGAGAATACTAAGAACTTGGTAACTATTACTTTCACTCATTTAGTATCTGGTGCGTTTAGGCGTGCTGCTAAATCGTTGTTGTCAAGTTTGGAAACTGTGACACAACATCCTCTTGGCGAAGTTGTAACCTTCGAGCGACCTTTGGAAAGAAAACCTTTGGGAGAGCACTAGACGTCACATGGTCCACAAATGTCGGACGTGGCCTAAAGATATGTTCGCTCTTAGATGTTGCTGAAACTGTCGGTCGCAAATTGATGATCACAAAAGCGACAGTAGATGATTACTGAAATGTATCACCAAATGCATGGATCGGAGGAAGACAAAGTGCTTTACAGTTGCTATATACATATGATCGTGGCACTCGAACAAAAGTCCTCAGCTTATACGATACGCTTTGTACCAATATTTCCTTTCTCCCTTTTCGATTTTTTCGTTCTGAACCACCTATGTATCTCATGATTTGTAAAAAAATCCTCTTTTCTGCAGCTCAGAAAGCCTTGATTATTATTGTAGTACACTAACGACCACTTTTCGACCAGTCAGCAACTCCCCTCTATTTTTAGGACAATATTCAGCCATGCTGGGCAAACTGACATGAACGTTTTGGTGATTTTGCGGGTTCAAAAGGTCGATAGCTGAACAATCTACCAAAACAAAGGTGGATGGAAAATCAAAACGCCAAAAAGATCCAGAGTACACACATAGTACGGGGCTTGGCTGTTCCCCACCCCCATCCTGGCATTTGAGAAAGTACCATGGCTCAATCACCTTTAGTCCACCGCGTGAGCCGCTCCTTTCTCATTAATAGGTACCTGAATATCTCGTGTATTGAGCTCGTCCGACTTGAGACTTGCTTCTTTCTACTTCTCCGCTTTCCTATCCGATTTGCGCGTACCTGTTATCATATCTATAAAATTCCGTGGCGGTTTTGCATTGCCGCGAACCCTCCTTTCCCAAAAATTGATCACAAACACCTCATCGCCTCGGTCACCCTTGCCTACGAGGCTGAAGTCCCACAAATACGAATCTCCCATGAACTTTGACCATGACTCCTCCGTCATAACAATCGATGATGACTCCCCAGACGCACACCGCCTCCGTGCCAAGGCCAACAACAAAATCTATTCCCCAGTCGTTCCTGGCTCCCGTCAGTACACCGGCTCTCCAGAAAAAATCTCAACAACGTCCTGATCTACGGTCTCTGGCTACTGTAACACGGCATTTCATGCATCGCACACCTCAACCGTTCTTTCGTAGATGCCGAAAACTGGGTGTGTGCAGGCGGGCTGAGGGCAGTATCTGGTTGCGACAGTACCTGCCACTGTCGCCTCGATATTTATCACGCAGTGGAGTCGCGTTGTCCATTGGGGCGCAAGACATTTTCAGTCAAAGAGCGTTGCAGCGGGTGTCTGTAACGGTGGGGGCCACTGTTGGGGTTTAAGTGGGAATGTCAATCTCGCACACCCCTTTTCGGCGGCTTGCGCATTTGATCCGACGAGAGGGTACTAGGTTAGTGGTTGTTTTGTTATTATGTGGGAGTTGGAATTAGCTGTGTAAGTCATCTGATGGGTTTCTGACTCTGTGACTGCACATGACCAGCCATCGACATCGGTGTTTCAACAGTTTTCATAAAGGAACGCAGCCGATAAAGAACATTTGAGATTGTCAAGTCAGTTGTAAAGAATCCGTTCGAGTTGTTATTACTGGAATTTTCAAGCGCTCGGACGGCGATGACGCATCTGAAGATCTTTTTGAGCTCTAGAGATATTTCTTTGTCTGTGACACCCATAACGATGCCCGTGTGTGATCGGTTGAAGATTGGGTTGCAACGGAGGGAAGCTTTGAGAAAATCAAGTATGCGTGTTCTCTATGGCCGTCGCCAGCAACTGCATCGGCAGTTCTCCTGGTGGATACCTTCTCCGCACACAGTCAATGCGGAGAGTCATAACAGTTTGAATGATTTTCGCGTGATCGATGTTCATCTATTGATACATTAATAGAGACATATAGCACAGCCGCATTTGACAGTATTGGGCGACTAGCTCAACATCACCTTCCCTTCCTTACCCAACTCTCTACCGCTTCCCTGCCTTCTTTTACCATCTCATCTGACCATCTCCTCGTCGCCTCCGCACGTATCTGCGCCTGCCGCCACCCCTCCTCCACCGCCCCTTTTAATCGCATGTGATTTATCGCCACAACAGGTACCTTCTCCTCGAATGTCCATGCCAAGTCGCCCACATTCCGCATAGTGATTGGAAGCACCACCCAGGCAGCCCCAAGACCCACCGCAACTGGTACGGTTGCTCTTAGTAGGATATTCCTATTCCGTGAAACAATTGAGCCAGCCATTGCTGCCACAAGAACGTATAGCGCACCGGGCATTAGACGCTCACGGGATTCGGGAGGGGGAGCTAGCGAGGCGATGGTTTGGGTGAAGGACCGCTCGTGAGCTAAAAAGGCGGACATGAAGTTGTTGAGGCGGTCTTCTGCAGCGGTAGTATGTGCATAGATGAAGAGGCGAGCATGGCGTATTTGGTTCGCCAAGCGGTCTGTAGGAGTAGGGCTCAAGTCGGAAGGTTCGCTGGGTGCAGGGGGTGACTTTGGGGGTTGGCGCAGAAGAGGTAGGTCATCGTATATAGGTTTGCGGACGAACTGAAGAAGAGAACGTGTCAGTTTAAGCGGTCAATGGTGCAGCGGACAACTTGCATGTTGCTCTGGCGGTGCGTCGGCGTAAAGGGTAGTCCGTGGTAGGAGGAGGGAACCAGCTGCGAAAGCTGTGGCAACGGCGGGAAGGGCCGCACGCTGTTATGTATCAGTCAATTGCATCAGTACAATGTTTAGAAGTATATCTTACACGCTGTATTAAAGGTCTGAATGCCATAACGATTGTTACCGCATCGCCAGGCTGGAAAGAGAAAGCTGTGATGTTGCGAATCGGGCTAGCGGGGCGGAGGAAAGAAAATCCCGCCGATTCCGCACTCATTCTAGGGTCATACACCACATCATGAACAAAGAAAAAGCATTTACTTGAAGTAATACGCTCAAACCCTAGCTTCTAAGGTGACTTAACGGCAAACCAGCTTTGAGTCTACCTTCGCTAGCATTTTATACTCTGAGCAAACTCCTCGTCAAAATCAGGTCTGCAAGTCCATATTCATCCCCAAGCCCCACCATGAACAACCAATCCTACTGGGAAATCTACCGCCGTAGCAGCATCGGCCTATCTCTCATTGACACACTCGATGAGTTCGTCCAGGAAGGTCGCATCGAACCCCAGACTGCGATGAAGGTCCTCGCCAGCTTCGACAAATCATTCGCGGAGGTTTTGGCTGATAAAGTCAAAGCACGGCTCAACTTCAAGGGCCATCTGGACATGTATCGGTCCGTTGATGAGGTCTGGACGTTTACGGTCAAGGATGTCAATTTTAAGCTTGACAATCAGAGCCCTGTTCAGGCGGATGAGATTAAGATTGTGGCCTGCTGTACGAAGAGGGCTGGGGAAACGTGATCGCAACTGGAGGACTTGCGGATGGAGAGTTTGGCTCAAATTATTGCAAGAAATAGTTCAGGTGGACACGATGACAGTTAATCGAGGTGGTCGAAGAGTGGACCAGGTGTCTTTGGATCGTCTTGAGTTTTGCTCTGCCAGGTATTTCAACGGATGCAGATCGGACGTCTTGAACCAACGAATCGCAAGCCGAGTTTCTTAAGATCTGCATTATTCCTAAGCATGGTAAACGGTTTCAAAAATTGCCCGCATAGCTACTCGTACAGCATGAATGGTGAAGGTACTTCACGAATTCAAAATAACCATCGTTGCACACCAGCTCCAATCCCCTCCTTCAAGTATCCACTCGAATTCCCAGCCTGCTCTATTGCATCCCTACAGAAGTTATAGGATTATGACTTTGCGATCCAGATCCCAATCTTCCTGGACCTCTGACCTTACTACAGTTCGGACCGCTGTGTCAGCTAAAGGACATATGATCGAGCATCTAAATTCACGAGCCCTGTCTCGTAGTGAAGGGTATAGACCAAGGAAAAGCGATGAAAGAGTTTATTTTACGGTACCTCCGGTTCTTTGCTTCTATTTGCCGATATGGACAGGAACCTCTGCTAGTATCTACCAAAAATAAAATCCTTGTTTATTCCGGAATCTGGAGGATTGCATGAGCCTGCAGAGATAGTTGCTTCCTGGGGCAGGTAGACCACATAGCAGATAGCCAAGCATAAGCCTCAGCTGCCCACTCACAAGACTTCTTGAGGCGGAGAATTGCTATCAGTACAGATACAAAGTAGCGGTTGGACCCAAGCGGCTTTTGTCTCTGTTTGGCACGAAGCTTCCTTGGGCTGTGAAAGATGAAAATGCGTGAGAAAGTGCTTGTATGCCAAAAAGCAGTAGCTCAGCACCATTATTAGGTCCCTTGATCAGCATTTCTTTCTAGCTGCTAGCTACACAAACTATAAATATGCCGCAAGTCTCAACCGACGATTCCTTCCATATCTAGGGTATATCTCCATTCAACGCAAAAAACCGCACATCCGAGAGAACCTTGATCCTCAAACTAAAACACCACCCTACCCAATCCTCTCTTCTCCACCGCCTCCTGCACTCCCTCCTCCACTCTCTGCACAGCTGCGTCCCACTTCTCCTTTCCCTCCCATATCTTCCCCCCATCACCGCTAATCCCCTCACCGACAACCCACCCTAACCACCTCCCCACCGCCACCGCCTTAGCCATATCCTCCTCCTCCCCCACGACCTTCTTCAAATACCTTACCAGGGCCTCCACATCCTCTTCATACGGCCCTTCTTCCTTGAAATCTTCAAACCACGCGCTCACTGCCTCTCGCAGCTGCTCCAGACTACTCAGCTTTAGCGCCGTGAATGTGGGTTTGGGTGGGCGCGGAGGAAGATGTAGGCGGCGTTGACCGGGTGGAGGTTGCGCGGGGGGTCTCTTCTGATGCGGTCGGCGGGATTCTTGAAGTGAGATGCCACCGCGTTTCTTGAGGCGGTAGAGGCGTGCTTGGGCGAGGACTTCGGCGCGGAGGTCCGGAGGGAGGGCGGAGAGAAAGTCCTGGGGGATTTCGGAGGCTGAAGTGGGAGAGGTGGGGTCGGCTTGTTGTGCTTTTGAGGGAGCTGGGGCGGCGACAAAGTTGGATTGGGTAAGGGTGGAGAGGGAGGTGGAGCTTGAATTCTTGCCTTTGAAAAGGAGGCGGGTGCGCTTTTTAGTCGGGGTCGTGGTTTTCCTAGCGAAAGATTTACTGATGCGGGTTTTTTGTGGCGACTGGGGGAGGAGTGTTTGAGCGTGGGGTTTTCTGGGGGAGCGTTGGTAGAATGCGAGGATCTCGGCACGGACTTCTGCAGGGAGGGCGTCGAGAGTTTCAGGGTCGAGCTGTGATTGGGAGGGGAAAGCATCGAGGGGTAGAGATGGGGAATGCGAGCGAGATTTGGTGCCTAGCGTTTCTGCCCGTGGCAAGGATGGGGAATTGATGGCTTGCTTGGGTAGAAATTTGGACCTGATGTCTTCTGGTAGCTCCGCGAGTATCTCGGGATCGACTTGTGTAGGGAGCACAAATTGAGTACCGAGAACGTTCAGCGGTTTGTGGCGCTGGCCACTCGGCGATATCTCTGAACCCAAGGCAGCTGCGGGATTGGGTGATGGTCTTTGCGGTTTCTGTGGGCTTTCTTCAATGTCGTCCGTAACATGTTTCGCTCGTAGTGTTGATGGCTTTGGCGTAGTTGAAGTTTTGAATTGAAGACGCTTTTGGCTGCTTTCAATTGGGTTTTCTACTGAGGCTTTGAGCGGTTCCAGCCTCGTCACCTGCACCCCTATGCCTCTGAGTTCCCCAGGAGAGAAGCCCCAGCCTCGCATGATTGCTATAGCCTCTCGCCCCAATATCTCCTTGTCGTTTGTTGGGACCCCTAGAACAACACTCTTGTTGAAGGTATCGCATTTGCCGTGGCCTAGATGCTTAGGCGGATCTAACGGCGCATCTGTAGCTCGTCTCATAATCTTCATAGAAAGCTGACGCCCTTTGACTTTCTCATTGACCAAACGCTTTTGTAGCTCTTCGCACAAGCACTGAACAAACTCATCAGCTTGTTCCTGTGTCACGAAGCGTATGCCCCAATTCACTTCCGCTGAGACAGACTTCCGAATGACCTGCTCTCCAACTTCGACACGGTCAATGCCTAGAGAATAATCCCAGATTTTTTCTCCAGTTTTAGGCCCAAGGGTCGACATCAACCTTTCTTTGGTGAGCTCTCGTACATCTTTCACAAACTTCACCCCAATCTCTTCTAACTTTCCCCCTATGCTGTAGGCAACCCCAGGTAGTTCTTGTACAGTCAGAGCGCCTATGAATTCAAGGACTTCATCAGGCTTGATGTGATACTGGCCTGCTGGCTTTGCTTTGCGTAGTGCAACCTTTGCTAGCAGAATGTTCCCCCCTATTCCCACGGAAACAGCGCAGCCAGTTTGTGCTTTTACTTTTTCTCGAAGACCTAGTGCAACCTCATCGGCCTTTGCTTGCTCTTGCCAGATACTGCCCTCAGCAATGCCTTGGCCCTCATGACCACCAGCAGCGATACATTCCGCGCTGACATCGACAAGGGCCTCGTCAACGCTGACACTTTGCACGATACCTTTAGTATTCATGATCGCAACGTAAAAATTTCTGCTGGCTTCTTCGTAAGCATCAAAGTCATAAGGCAGAACCTTCAAATCTGGACACATTTTCTGCGCGTGCTTCATCCACATTCCGTTCTTAATGCCGTATTTTCGGGCTGGATAATTGCAACTTGCGATTTCAGAGCCCGAACCTCCGCCATGAGCGACCACGACGGGCTTATCTACGTACTGAGGGTGTTTCTTCAGTGACACAGCAGCAAAAAAGCTATCAAAATCGACATGAAGAATGTATCTCCTTGACCCAGGTGGACGCTTCTCCCTTGATTTCTGGGATGAAGACTTCTCTGCAGCCAAAGCCTGAAGCTGAGACTTAAGGTCAGCTTTCCACGTAGACAGATGATGCAATCGCGACTCTTCGTAGTATTGCTTCAAGAATCCGGGGTTCACAACTGTAGACTTCCATACTTTCGGGTCTGCTAGTAGCATTGCATTGTGCTCTTCTGCAGTCATTGCAGCTTCACTGTCCTGAAATTCAGTATTCTCGTTGCGACTATCTTGAAGTGTGCGCTTCTTGATGGGTGAATCATCAAGCAGAAACTTTTCGGAATTCTCAGCTTCGTTATCTCTGAGATTAATGTCTACAACTCGAAGATTCTCTGCGGCAGGTTTTGTCGTTGGCTGTACCTTTTCTGAAATGCTGGAATCTAAAAACCCGCACGGATCTTCGGTATTGTTCAGCTCGTCAGTCTTGCCAGATAGAGCCGGTTCAGCATCTCCTGTTTCCTCTTCAGCTGCCTCAACTTTGTTGTCGTCATCTAAGTTGACATCCTCATCTGGCGGTATCTGGGTGCTTGGAAATGGGATCTCAGGCTTATTTTGGTTGAGCGCGTCAGCCACACCCTTCACCTGCCCTCTGTACCAGCTGGTATCCGTTTGGTCTCTATAACCCTGGCGTTGGGTACTTGCTTGGCTTACGATATTGCCGTTGTCGAAGCCCAAGACCCGTTGGCCTATGCCTTCATCTAACACCCTGTAATTGTCCCATGGCAACAACCTTTCTGCTTTGACGCTATCGACTACCCATGCTGGCTTTACGATACGGTATCGTGAGAATTCTATCTTTTTCTTTGGCGTAAGATTGCTAGCAATAATGTGGGTCACGGTCGTCTTGCCATCCAAATACTGCATAAAACCGCCCCCGTAGCTCACGACGAGATTATGTAGGTCGTTCAATGAAGGTTGAGTATAGCCATTGACATGTGCAACAATAGCGCGAAAAATGGGAGGATGGTCCGTGGAAGATGACCGGAGCTCAGCATCAAGGTTTTGAAGCTTGATTTTCTTGCGCCGGAAGTAGTCAGTGAACCCTCCAAACTTTGATGACTCGTACTCTTCCCCTTCTTCATTCTCGAACTTGTGTTTCTCGATCCTTTTGCGTACAGCGGAGGAGTTTACCTCCAGTCTTGAACCCATGACGTCGGTTCGCTTCCCTTAACGCTTCAAGACCAAGAGTCGTACAGCGGCGGGTTGCCTGGCGCTCGACCAGGCGAATGCAGTGACATGGCCAAATCCTATGCGACTCTAGGGTTGTACTGCATGTATAATGGTGAAGTAAGCAGCGCGAAAGAACGATGAAAGCTCAAAGGCTGCCTTACGCAGAGTCGCGTGGGTCACTAGCGCCAAAGTTAGGCTCAAAGTTCCCGATACACATCTGATACAGAGTAGCGCGAAAAAAAGTTCGAGCATTTTGAACTCGAGCTTCTCGACACAACATCCGCAAGTTACAACACTTTGTGCTACATTCAGCTTGCATACAGGAAATCCTTATGTTTACCATACTCCCAAGCATCTTGCGAGTCTAGGCAATTCTACCAACGTATCGATCTATCACAAGATTCTAAGAGCTGCCAACAATGTCAAGCTTACTACCTGTCGCTGTCTACGGACTGAAGGTCCCTGCTGGAGATGTTTTGGTTCCAGCTAACATTGATTTCCCAGCTACAGTGAGTCTCCCTGAAAAATCATGCTATCATAAGCTTCATTGCGTCGAAAGTGTTGAGCTTACTCTCTTTCAGTTCCGGATTACAATGGCTGCCATAGATCCAAGTGCTGAACCAGAACATAACGGAGCAGTCAATGGATTTGCTGATCCTCCTAGAGCAACTCTTAAGATAATCTATGATCCCAATGGGCCCCGCGAAGACGAAGATTCTGACGACGATTCCGAGGATGAGGATTACCTGAAAGGCCTTCTTGGGGGTGCAGGGTCAGACGAAGATGACGACGAGGATGAGTCCTCTGATGATGAGGAAGAGAAAAATGGCGGCCCCAGTGATCCAAGCAAGAGCAAAAAAGCACGGAAACAAGCTGCTTTCGAACAGATGATGAAAGCGCTTGCGGAAAACGATACCGATGACGAGATGGACGATGTGCCGGCTGTCAGTGGAGCCATATCAACAAAGCAGAAGGGTAAAGCAAAAGCAACAGATATAGATGAAGAAAGCGACGATGAGGACGAGGACGAAATGCCCGAGATGGAGGAACTGGTTCTTTGCACATTGGATCCATCAAAGGTAGGCAGATGATCTCGCAAATTTTACTTTTAGAATTTTGCTAACCGCCTATTGTAGAACTACCAACAACCACTCGACCTTACAGTTGGCGAGGATCAGCGCGCTTTTTTTAAGGTCTCGGGAACTCACGCTATCTACCTTACTGGCAACTACGTCGTACCAGCAGACGATGGCCACAAGCATCAGCATGAGGTTTACGACGGGAACGATGATTCTGAGGACTATGACCTATCCCCTGATGAAGATGAATTCGACGAAGAGGGAGAAAGTGATGATCTAGATGATCTCGAGGACCCTCGGATTGTTGAACTTGGCTCCGACGAGGAACAGGCGCCTAAGCTGGTTAGGAAAGAGGAAGCAGCCAACAAGGGAAAAAACAAGCGGGCGGCCGAGGACTCGGACGAGGAGCCGGCAAACCTTGATGACACAATAGCAAAGTCTTTGAAGCCAGCGGAACCAACCACGAACGGCGAACCGAAGCTCAGCAAAAAGCAGCTGAAGAAATTGAAGAACAACGCTGGAAAAGCAGTGGAGGCAGCTGTTGAGAATAAGGATGTCAAAAAGGATGATAAAAAGGAGGCTAAGAAGGACGTGAAGAAGGATGCGAAGAAGGATGCTAAGGAAGATGCTGCAACTGAGGTCGCTAGCCCAAAACTCGACAAGAAAGTGCAGTTTGCCAAGAATCTAGAACAAGGTCCTGCTATTGCGGCAAAAGATAAAAAGGCCGACACCAAAGCAGAATCGAAATCTGAGACGAAAAAGGACGGCGAAAAGCCAAAAGCTAGCCTAGGACCTAAAACAATCCAAGGCGTCACGATTGACGACAGAGAACTCGGCAAGGGCCCTGCTGCAAAGAAAGGAAACAAGGTCGGCATGAGATATATTGGAAAGCTTGAGGACGGAAAGGTCTTTGATGGTATGTTAATTCCCTAAACCCACCTCTTTCTAACTGCACACGCTCACAGCCTTATAGCCAACAAGAAAGGCAAACCATTCACCTTCTCCCTCGGCACCGGCGAAGTCATCAAAGGCTGGGATATCGGCGTCGCAGGCATGTCCGTCGGCGGCACACGACGAATCACCGTCCCAGCTAGCTTGGCCTACGGCAGCAAATCCCTCCCGGGTATCCCAGCAAACTCGACGCTGATATTCGACATCAAGATGCTTGAGATACATTAGAGGGCAGCCAGCCACGACCCTAGCCTTCCATCAAGCCGGACCAGTGCACTTTCCTACGTGCCTCACGACTCCACCTTTCTTTGCTCATGATACCATGTAGCTACTATGCTAGCGTATCAACCACTGTACAGAGCCTCTTTGTCAGCGTTTGCGGTGCTTCTTTACGAGATATCCGACTTGCATTTGTGTTCTCAATAGCATAGCAGGGATGAGGATTATCTTTCCCGGGTCGGAAAAGTTTTGTGCTTGGCATTTAGTTTAATTGAAAGGGAGGGCCAGGATAGCTAGACAGACTGAGGATACTTTATTGGGGCTTCCCTTAATATGATCTGGTGTCTCTATGAATTATGAAGTTGAAGATGTGACCAAGCTCAGATCCTTGCGAGCTCTGACCAAGGCACTAGGTAGAGGCGCTTTCGTAGGGCCCTTATCTTATCTACACGTGCCAAATGACGTCGAACCATCGTGCCATCCCAGCAGTATGTACCGCACCCGGGGGCCAGAATGAACATTACTACCACAGTCCCCAACCACAGTCAGTTGCCCTCACCCACACAAAATCCTTCCATCGCGCAATGAAATTCTCCTGGTCCCAATCGCCTCCCCGCCTCGTCCTCACAGCCGAGGACTCGGCCTTCGACCCCGTCACGATTCAGAACTGGAAAGATGAGGGCTACCACGTCTCCTACCTGCCCTTCACGAGCAGTCGCAAAGAGTATGTGAAGGCGCTGCATCGTCTAGCGGATCCGCTGGAGCTGGGGGAGAAGTACGCGATCGTAGGTCGGTCTGGCTCCTTCGCGATGATTTGAAAAAGCTACTGTGTATGGGGGCTGATGATGGGTTCTTGGTGGGAGGGGCAGCTTATGGCGAGGCGGCCTCTGTGGTTTTGGATGTTTGTATCAAGCCGATGCCGAAACTGTGCACGCTCGTCGCGTACTACCCCGACGTGCTCCCTGCGCCCGCGGCAGGCTATCCGCCTAGTCTGAACGTTGTCGTTCACCTTGCGGGTGCGCAGCCCGTGACGCAGACGTGCAAGTCGTACTCGTATCCGGAGGCGGAGCCGGGGTTCGCAGAGGTGGATCTGGAGGATTACGATAAGGTGGCTGCGGGGTTGGCGTGGACGAGGACGCTGGCGGCTGTGAGGAAGGGGTTTGAGATTGAGGTGGATTTGGAGAGTGTGTGGGAGGAGCATGTGGCGTGTAGGTTTTGCGTTGGGGCCTTTTTAGGGCCTTTTGGCGTAGTCGAGAGAGCTAATGAGTATCCGCGAATAGTTGAATTCGCTGAGAAAAACGCTGATGCGACGATGGCGACGATGGTCAGCGAGCCCTATGTCAATCACATCCCAACTCTTACGGGCGGTATCGGGTATAAAGACCTCCATAGGTTTTATAAAGACTATTTCATCCCAGGTAATCCTCCGTCGCTGAAGATGCGCCTCATATCACGGACGGTTGGGACGGACCGAGTGGTCGATGAGATGCATGTGTACTTCCGGCACACCCAGGAAGTTCCCTGGATGCTCCCTGGTATTGCGCCGACGCACAAGGAAGTGGAGGTTGCACTTGTGGCGATTGTGTGTATTCGAGGGGGGAAGCTGTATCATGAGCATATATATTGGGACCAAGCGAGTGTGTTGGTCCAGGTTGGCTTATTGGATCCTAAGTTGGCGACAAATGGGAAGGCTCCAATACGATTGCCTGTAGTGGATGGCAATGGGGCGAGGAAGATATTAGATGAGAAAAGTGTGCGGAGTAATGAGCTGATAAAGGGTTGGTAAATGGTATATAAGTATAAGTCGGGATTTAATATGAAACGACTCTTGGTTTGAGCTATATGACAACGCTACTCAGATCGGATGATGAGAGTAAACTTTTATCCTTGGGCTACAGCTCCGAACGTAAGGTGGAGACTCGTGGACTAACCGACTCTTTGCTTTTTAAAGTCATCACGCTGCCTCTCTGGGCAATATCAATTAGATCCTCCAGATTCTTAGGGTGTTCTTTTGCAAGACCAGCCATTAAAATACCCAGGAATGTGTCGCCGACGCCGTTGACGCTAATAATCTCATTTTTCGGTACCTTCTCGACTGGTGGGAAGAGACGCACATAAACTCCACCCACAAGGGCGTTCTTCCCGTCGGACCGATGGAGAATGTACGGCTCAGAACTCTTGGATGTCAAACGGTCGTCACCAGGATGAAGTAACTGGGTCATAAGAACTCCCTGGTCTCCTAACTTTGTTAATATTATGGGAATATATGGCAGCAGCTCTATAGCTTGGCGAATAGTCCCTCCTTCAACTGATGAGCCTTTGGGAATACCCATTGCGTCGAGTATGTTTTTCCAGCGGCTGCTGAACCAGCCCATACTTTTGGCGGCGGTGTGCATGGAGCCCAGTTCGACGAGATTAGGGGTTGCTAGGTCAACGATAAATGGAGGACGCCCGGAATAAGGCTTTCCCTTCAGCCTAAAAAGCCGCGTCGACTTTACCGCTGACACGGGTTCGAAAGCGATCTGTGCCCCTTTCACTTTACCAGCCTTGATCCACATTCGAAGCGAGAGTTGGTCCCAATTGGCATCGATAACAATCCACTTCAATTTAGGAGCATACAAATGTGCTTGCCATTGGGCTCGAAATTCTTGCACTCTTTTTTTGTAATCGAGAGATAATGGACACTCAAAAATAGTCATGTCTGCCATAGCTAGTACAAGGTCCTTTCGAGAGTCGTTGACTGCGACGTATTGAGCAGTGGAACAACCATCTTTCTCTATGATACCTAATGTCTGCAATCCTCTTTCTTCAAGTTTATGTTTGGCTACCAAACCTGCTGGATCATCCCCAACAAAGCTGCAAAGTCGTACTGAACTACCAAGATAATGTATCGTGGTTGCAACGTTCTGACCGACACCACCAAGAGACTGCGTTATTGCTGCCGGGTTTGAAGTGGACCGCTGTGGAACGCTAGGACCATACGAACTTTCGGGAGCGTAATCGCAAGACAGATCGATAGCTAGAGATCCGGCGACCATTATTTCTGTGTCATTGGGTAAAGACAATGCTTGTGATGTCTGGGAGGTAGTTTTAGATGTGTCAGCCTCCCGTATCATCGGCAGATCCTTAGAAGTGGTAGCTGTAAGAGGCTGGAAACTATTATCGACCAATATGTGTTGAGAGGCAGCATCGCTCAAGGGATTTGCAACTACGGAGCCCCCAGGCGCATCCGTAGTGTTGTTCGATGATAATATATATTGTACACGAGAAATAGGTCTGGACGATGCAAAGAACACTGAAGCTGTATCAATCGTTGCCGTTGTCTTCTTCGATGCTGAAGTACTTCTGGGGTATCCATTTTCAGCCGAATGATCTTCTCCTGCCATATCCAATATTCTCACCCGTCATGATTTCTTGGCATGTGACCCTCCTGGCACTCTAAATGTGCAATCTCCACGGCTAGTCTGGTCCCGCGAAGGACATTTGCCTCGACTAAGGCGCTGTTAGCAGTAACAGTACTACCTCCGGTGAGTTCACGAATCCTTTTCAAGACAAATGGAGTATTATCGCTTCCAGATGAACCCGACTCGCTGGCGTCATGAAGAGCCTGAGCAATAATGCCATCCATGTAAATTTTTTCAAGTGAATACTCTACTGGAATCGGGTTCGCCAAGAATATCCCGGATTTGATTGGAAGACCCCTTTGAGCGTCTGTGAAAAGGTCAGCCGGTCCCACACCATCCAATGCTACAGGAAAGTTTTCTAAATTCGAACTGCGAACACGCCTTCTAGTCTATGCAACAAGAGTCTTTCCTAATGAGTAGACCCATGACTGATCTGAGAAGTGATATATTACAAAGATGAGAGAACGGTGCACGGGTAGAAAGACTTTGCAGCGACCAACCACAGTGCAGAGGGTTGTTGATAAACATAGCAAATAACTTACAGATAATGGCGGCCGCCTGCTTCTCGTCTTTAATTACAGCTGGGCTTGGGATACCGGAATCTCGAGTCCAAAAGGCCGGGAAATCTACTCTTCCCTCGCGACCGTCTGCGAAGGTGCCTACTAAGACCCCTTGCGTTTCTAGATACTCCAGTGTCCGAGGAATGTCAAGAAAACTCTTGCAACCACTACTGACGACAGTAACTGGAGTTCGTCCTAGCTCAGTCAAGTCTGCGCTGATGTCCATAGTGTTCTCTCCTCCCCGATGGACACCACCGAGGCCACCAGTCGCGAAGATTCCAATGCCAGCTAGATGAGCGAGGATCATTGTGCCAGCAATGGTTGTACCACCATTCAGTCTTTGATTAGTCAAACCCTGCTACAAATCAGAACTGCTAAGCTCTTACCCATAATCAATCAAACACGTGAGTTTTGGAACCTTACCAAACCACAAATGTATCCGAGATCTCTTCTTGAAAGCTTCATCGTGTCTGACTTACCCGCTGACATTGCGAGCTCTGTGAGCTCCTTTGGCTTGAAGCCGACGCGGGCAATACCATTCAGGACTCCAATAGTCGCCGGAAAGGCCCCGTTTTTACGCACAACAGACTCCAGGTGCAAAGCAAGAGCAGCGTTCTCAGGGTATGGGAAGCCTATTCATGACGTCAGGTGCCATCAGCTATTCTATCACGAATTATCTACCATGCGTGTAAATAGTAGTTTCTAAAGCTACGACTGGCTTCCCAGAACCCACAGCATACTTTATCTCCTCCGAAATCTGCAGAAACTCGTTCGGCTTCCTAGAGATCTGCCGTTGGCCAAATCTGCGTTTTCCAACCAAAGCATGACTTCGTACCGAAGTGCGAATGCTACTTCGGAGCATAGCCGAACGATATGCAAAAGTCAGATCAGATCAGGCCGTTTCCGCATGCTAACCAACCTTCCATCAAAGCATCGCGGAGCACTTGCAAGATGTGTCAATAGTCTTCGTGAGAAATTGAGAAGATAAGTATCTGTACGTCCCCCAACTGGATACAAGGTGAGCGCCCGCCTTAACGTCGCGCGCGTCTATTGGGAAAGCGGATGCGCTAGCAGAATTTACATCCACCTCGATCCTTCAAATTCGGTAATCCTTTCGATTGTCCTTCCTATTTTCCTAAGTACTTAACTTCCTTGGTCTTGTTTTCTCTGACTATTCCATCGTCCTCGGCTACATACCTCTCCCGGTGGTTACAAGATATCTCCTCATTATCCTTCCCTATTCGCTTGTACGACCTACAGCAATTCTCAACTTCTTTGTCTCCCGCCTTTTCCTCCAAAGCTGTACCCTGAAATACCTGGCTAGTGACGACGATCGTCCTCAGATTTGGTGCTACTCGTAATGAACCTCAACAGAATATTTTCTATCTCCGGCCGCAATATTCCTGTATTGCTGGCTTTATCATATTCGCTGGCATGTTGCTCGGGAATCGGCCTTTCTTATTTTACGTTGGAAATTCAATATCGATTCCAGTCAGGATATAATTCATAATTTCCTGTTCACCTTGTAATCTTACATGGTTGCTCTGGAATATATATCTCTCCACGAATTTCCCCCTCAAAAAGAGTGGGTTGTATTAAGCCAATGACAAAGCTAAAACAAGTTGGAGATGTTGGGATAGGGTTGGGGCACAGAGATACGCAAATCAAAGGATTTGAGAGATGTAGTAACGCAAGACTTTAAACACGGCAGAGGGATTCATATTATCAGGTTTCTAGGTACTGCCCTCTTGCGATGCAACGCGATGACACCACCATGGAAACCCAGTTGCGCATGCTGGATCCACTTGACAGGTATCGCCTGCTTCGAGACTTGATAAGTCCAAGAGGGCCTTTTCTTTACCCCAAGTAACTGAGCAGAAGCAACTCAGTAGCGCTGCCATTTGATTACAGAGTCAGCTAAAGCAGTTGCACGGCTCGCATTCTTGCCCCTTCATGATACATTGTGCCTTTGTAATGTGTCTTTTTGTGGTTCTCGTAGTCGGCGCACTTCATGGTGGTGTCGCCATCGCCCAGACCTCGCCATCACCAAATGTCAGCTTCTCGACTGGAATTCCCACAAACTTCACCGACGCTTCGATTGACTCCAACCTCACTACTTTCGCCAAGCTGTGGGGCTGGGCCAGCTGCACCGACAGCGATAAAGAAGCCATTCTTGGGTCCTTGGCTGAAGCGCACTCGGTCCTCCAGTCGGACGGATGGTTTTCCCATTAGTAACCACTAGAACGATTTTGCCACGGTTGAATATCTCGGGTCGCCGCTGTCTTTGCTAAAGTATCGGAAAGGCGTACAAGGTCAGTCGATTAATCCTCAAAAAGCATTTTGATAACCAACGGCAAACCATTCGCGACTAGCCCCGAAGTAAACTAACTCAGCTTCGAGGCAACTTCGCCAACGCGTTTAATTACCAGCACCACTAGGACAGCTCACAAGACACTCACGTATACTGCCACGACAACGCCCTCTTTCAGAACGACTGCGCTATCATGCCTGGGTCCATCATCGTTGAAAACAACTACTATGGCAAGGGCCTCGCCCTTGGCTTCTGCAACCACTGGTTTGCCCTTGGCCGTCTCAAGGACGCCTACAACAGCGCCAGCAATGGCGACAACCGCTATGACATCCGCGAGTATGACAGCCGCGCGCGCGTGGATAACAGCCATGATGCTGGTCAACACCATCGGCACCTTCCCCATGTCCAAAAATGGCATCGCCAGGATGCGATATTCCCAGATCAAGTACCCTGATTCGCGCAAAAAGCAATACGTCACCGATGCCGCTCAGAATTACCTCTCCAAATATTCGCAGGATGAGCTTCAGATAGTGAAAGTGTTTACAAACCCGGATAACTATGCTTGGTATGCTATGACCACCTATGTGCAGGGGAAGCCTGGCGAATGCCCTCAGAGACCACTTGCGCCGAAGGAATTGCCCCCTTCCCTCTTGCTCCACTGATGGGCTCCGTGAACGCTTCACTTACAAACATCAGCGAGGAGGATCTGAACGCGTTAGCGGCTGCGATGTCGGCTGGTTCCTATTAGTATCTTATCGTAAATGCATTAACGGTAGTCAGACAGTAGATGCAATATGATGCACTCGGTACGCCGGAGCATATGAGGATCTCGATGGATGACTGGTACTAGACTGTCGCCCATTAGCTCAGGATACATGTTCGCTTTGACATTCTCATATCACACATACTTTACGCCTGGCACATCATAACCTATAATCTCCCTCCTAATGCCGATCCGTTTCCCTAGATCAGTGTTGCTGGAAAAGCCATGACCACCATCCATCCGTATCCTCAAATATCCTCCCTCCACTTCCACTCATCCCCAGGGCCTTGGGGCGGCAATAAATCGTTCCTTCCATTCACTGGTTCCAATAGTCCTAATTTCACAAGCTCAGGACACTGCTTCAAGTTCTTATAGTATATCCCCCCAGCCTCCCTCAAAACATTACAAACCCCATCCATATCCTCCTACTCCCTAATCCTATCGCCAACAAGTCCATCTTTCTCGATTCCCCATCACAATCCTTTAGCAAATCTAACATCGCCTCAAAACCCGCTTCGGTGGACCAGAAATTATCATCATCACCACGCCTCCAACTAGACATAGAGATCAGCAGCACCCACACCCTACCGCCAGCCTCATCAGACGGCCAGCCAAAGATTTGCTTCTCCGCAGCCTGCGTAGGCCCCTCCGGCGGCATCTGCGGACCGAGCCAGCTCCCCACATTTTCTGCCTAGAGTCCGCCGCAGCGTTTCATGCGCAGGCAGTGCTGTGCCTTGTCGTCGTAATCACGTGGGATTGGAATATAGCTGAATATCCTTACTAGGCTGGTTGGTTTTCGATGATATTGGGATTTTGGGTGGATTCGGGTGGACTTATGAGATGGGAGCGCCAGTCTGAACCCATGATGTAGATGAGGGAGGCCAAGGGTGGGTTGGTAAGGTAGAGGAAGCCCGGGTTGGGGTCTCCGCGGAAGCGTGGGAGATAGCTGAAGATCTGGGGAGGATACTCGTCGGGTAGAGAGAGGCGGGCGAACATACGGAGAGGAGTTACGGAGCAGCTTGCTGCGCAAAATTGGGGAAGGGATTAAGTGAGGAAGGATTGGGACACTGGAGTTTGAAACAGGAGGAGATTGTAAAGTCTAGAAAGCATGATGGAAATTTGATGATAGCTAGAATCGAGAAGTGGGGGATTGGTAGCATTTCTAAGTCTTTGAAATAGTCTTATCATTTGTTGTTGCCTGATGTCGGTGATGAAGGATTCGACATTTAGGAGATAGGGTTACATCCGGGAGGTTTTATGAACACAAGATATATGACAGCAGCCTTGTATGAGAGCAGTCGGATGTACGCCTTCAGGATGCAATGTCAGTGAAGAATATCTAGTTCGGTCAGCAAAGGTTGGGTTTCAATCGGTTGGGTGGCTTCACTCTATCTACGTATACCTCACAAGGAGTCCATGCTTTCAACCGGTTCACAATGCTGCTTCGAAGTACAACTGATGAAGGGCCAATATCTGACCAAGCCATTACCACTAGTAACCAATCTTCCCTCAGAGCATGGTGGGTGGTGCACATGCTAATGGTAGAAGTCGGCCAAATATTATGATTCGCCGACGTACGCGCAAATCGCGCTAAATAATTCCCTAGTCTGAGAGGCCACCTTCGATTCAAGAGCTCTCGGAAGCATTGAGGGTGATGGACTGACCACCACCTACTCTATTCGACGTTCCCCCTTGAGCCCAAAGGACGATTGGCCTTAGCGAACAATGAGGTCACTTACTCTCATTGTCGCTGGACTCTCCCTGCTCTCAACCGCATACGCTGCTGAACCAAACACTACGAAACCTCTATCCTCGCACCAAATCCTGCCATATAATTTCAAACCTCCTCAAGTGTTCAAGAATGTCAATTTATTACGAAACGTCAACCTAGAAAAGGGATATGTTAGGGAAACAGTAAACGTGGTCATAGAAAATGTTGACAAGAAACCGCGAGACGAATACTACATCCCTTTCAAGGCTGAAGTAGTTGGCAAGGTGGGAGGGCTTGAAGTTAGAGATAAGAAAAATGTCGAAAAACCTCCCTTTCGGAGTGAAGTCGTTGAATACGATCCATATAGGTAGGAATTTGTTCCGTCCGGATATAGCTATACCCATGCTAACTTTGCAGTCCAACCCAATTTTACCGAATCACCCTTCCTACTCCCCTCGCCCCATCCGCCCAACAAACTCTCTCAATAACCTACCACCTGCTTTCCACCCTCACCCCCCTCCCTGCCCTCATCAATCAAGACGACAAACAATATCTTCTCCACTCCTTCTCCCTCTTCTCTCCCTCCGCCTACCCCACCGCCAATCAGAAAACAAAACTCAAGTTCCCCGGTGTCGACATCCCATCTTTCTCGGGAAAGCCCGATCGCCAAGGCTCATCTTTCACCTACGGCCCCTTCGCTGACACCCCAGCGGGAGCCGAACAAGAAGCCCACGTTCGCTACGAATTTACCAAACCCCTTATCCATGCCACACTACTAGAGCGAGACATCGAAGTCTCCCATTGGGGCGGTAATCTCGCGACCGAAGAGCGCTACTGGCTCACGAACCAAGGCGCGCATCTTGCTACCCAATTCAGTCGCGTGAAATGGGCATCGACACAATATTACAACCCGCCTACCAGCGCCCTGAAAGCGCTTAACGTACCTCTGAAAGCTGGGAGCTTGAATCCATATTTCACAGATGACATCGGCAACGTCAGCACATCCCGCTTTCGCAACTCCCTCCGCGAAGCTAACCTTGAGCTCAAACCGCGATACCCGGTCTTTGGCGGGTGGAACTACAGCTTCCGGATTGGATGGGATGCTAACCTTCGAAGCTTCCTCCGCAGCTTGAAATCCCAGAGCGACAGTTACGTGCTGCGCGTGCCTTTCCTCGAGGGACCTAAGATGAGCGAGGGGGTTTCATACGCGAAAGTCCAGATAAGGGTAATATTACCGGAGGGTGCGACGAATGTCAAGTATGAGACGGTAGTGCCGCTTGTGGGTGCAGAGGTGGAGAGTTATCGGACATACATGGACACGGTTGGGCGGACAACGTTGAGGCTGAGCGCGGTAAATGTAGTTGATGAGGCAAGGGATAAGGAGATTATTGTATGTTTTGCTCTTAGTGGTTCTGGATATGGAGCTTGTTTTCTAACGTGATGTTATAGGTGACATACGAATACCCCTTGAGTGCGGCCTTCCGCAAGCCGATTACCATTTTCTTGGGTATCATGACTGTGTTTGTGACGGCCTGGGGGGTTGGGAAGTTGGATGTCAGTATAGGAAAAGGTTCTTAGAACCCCTTTGCAGATCGAAACGGCTTCGTCGACGCTAGATCATTGTACCAAGAGTCATATACGGATATTGCAGCAGTGGAGCTTTTGAGGGCAATGTACCATTTCACTTCAGTAAGGACTTGGCCAGGATGAGACCTTGATGCCTTTGATTTCCATCCCAAGACTAACAGAGCAGAGCTTTGAAACGGGTGGAAGATATGAAAATCTTCTAGTAAGTCAACCCCAGTCGTACTACCCTAATAGCCTAGTTAATTTCCATATGGCGGAGAGCGTTCCGCCGATTTTGGACATTTCGGAATAAGTCGTGCAGGACGAGTAGCAAACGACACATGCCTGATTTCTGAACCACCTTACGGGGATGTTATGGGTTCCTTGCAACGGTTTCTGTTGGATTAGATTTGGACGGCAGTTTGAGGACGGTTCGGAGCATGATATATCTGATTCACACAAGATTAATTTGAGGTTGAAATTGATACGAGTGGGCACAATGCGCACACTTCACCATGAAGATGAAGACATTTCGCGGTCTCGAGCGTTTCAGCTCGCTCTGCTGTGCTTATACTGCGCGTTAAGGTAGATGTTCGTGTACTGTAGATATTAACTTTATGGTATTGGTGATGATACAAAACAGCCTACTCAGCAGATCTATCAAACGCACCAACTCAGACATGTCCAGTTACAGCACGTTTGTTAACAATAATTACCTTAATAACAGAAGTCATGATGAGTGTTTATCTTACGAACCGTCTACTATCGAACATCAAGCGCAGAACGTTTACAGTTGTAAACGAACGGTTGCTGAAGGGTACAGTCGACTCTGGTTATAATGGAGGTGGCAACTCGATCAGTTGCTTCCGTTAGAAACAGAAATTCGTTACATCAGAACTGGCGCTAAACCTATCACAGTAAGAATCAATACAAGATCATTACAGGGTGAAGGAAGATAATCTAAAGATTACCTCTGAAGAGTGTATCCTATATAGATTTCCCCCCTTGTACTCCGTATAACGGACACCATCCAAAGTTCTCAAAAATACTTCCGTTATACAGTAATAGCCAGATTTAACGGAATTACCATACAACAGTCGACTGTATACATAGGTACCTCGGTATGAACCCATATAACCTTGCTAAGGCAGTATCTCATGCAGGTACCCACAAACATTATTTATACCTGATACGCCTTCCGACGTTGTACAACACTGATCATCGTAACCTATGCGACCCAGTAGCAGGAGTATTAGTGGAGATTGGGGTGCAAGATCAAATTCAAAGCAACTCAACCTGATGTCACTACCTACTGACCCTGTTGACGAGTATGCAGACAATAGGGTTCGAAGAGAACACCCCAACGCCGGAGGCTGCCGCATCATGGATGTGCTGGGGTAAAGTAGTCTTACGGAAGGGTGTGTGATTTGATTTCACGGTAAATTGGGGGTTTCAACAACCAACAGTACACTTACAGCAGACCGTGTTTATCTAAACCAATCTTTACCGATTTTAGCCCACCAATCTACGGTAATGCCACGGCTGTATCTGCATTCAAGCAGTGTAACCTCAGGACTCGCCGCACACTCCGTTTCGAAAGCGAAGATGAACGCCCATGGAAAACAGCCAGAGTGCTCACTCGCAGCCCTTCTTCCATCAATGGTCCTACTTCTCTACTGCCTCCTTTCCACTCAACTGCGTTATCTCTCAAGTCGTACACCGCAGCAACGGCCTGCGAGCCACTCAAGGGTAGGTATCAGAAGTTCTCGTAATGCATGGCATATGAGCCACCACAATGGAGCATCATCACCGAATCTCCGGACTTGTTTGAGAACCAAGGGGTGACAGGATCGTCAATGCTGTTATTCATCCAGACATCGTCGACATCAGAGCTTGGTATCATGGCCGCTTGTCGAATGCATTCAGCACACACAAGAGAAAGTGACAAAAGATCTCGCCCATAGGCTAAGTTTCCACGCCGCATAATTTCTTTCTGTACGCGTCCGCTGGGGGGCTTGACCATAGAGGTATCTATGAGATTTCTGGCCCCATTTCATTGTGCTGTCGTAGGCCCTTACTTACTCCTTTCATCTAACTTATGTTTTTTCCTCGGTATCATGTCCGAATTCTATGGAGGTTTGGTCAAGGAAGGGAGTTCAAGATTGCAATATAAAAGCCTCTCTGCACCAGCTTCCCACACAGGCCATAATCTCAAAGTGAAATCTATATTCCTCGTTATAGCTCCGGTTTTCCATCAAAATTTCTATTGCTAGCCTCGACTCCGTCCTTGGTGCTACTACGGTTTTCAAAGACTAGCTCCGACTACTTTTGTCAAAGATGCATCTCAGCTCTCTCCTTGAGATTACGCTGTGCTTCACAGCTGCAGGCGTCAGCTCCGCGTTCCCAGAGAAGTATCTTCATCATATTAGCAAGCGTATCATTTCCCCCAAGACGACCACCGCTAGTACCAGTGGGGTTGTCATCAGCGTGAACGGAACTTGCGGTCCTATCTATGGCAAGCAAACTTGCCCAGCTGACAAGTGCTGCTCTTCTTCGGTATGTTTGCTGGGAATTCTTCTCTGAATATCAGTTTTCCCCTGGATCTCTACACTCACAGCTATGCTGGAAGCACTGAGATAGCCTCTAGATATGCATCAGATAATGACTAAACATTACCAGGGTTTCTGCGGCTCCGGTAAAGACTTCTGCAAGGACCCGGACTGCCAATACAAATACGGCACCTGCGACTCCACCACCACCCCCTCCGGCCCTCCCACACTAAACGATCCCCGCCCCAAGCTCGGCAACATATCGTACTCTAACGACATCTTCCACTGCACAACCCCCAACACCATCGCCCTAACCTACGACGACGGCCCGTCCCCTAACACCGCCGCTCTCCTCGATACCCTCCGCCAATTCAACTTCACAGCAACCTTCTTCATCACCGGCAATAACAACGGCAAAGGTGCCATCGATATCACAGACCCTTACCCCTCGCTCATCAGGCGCATGGTAGCCGAGGGCCATCAAGTGGCGTCGCACACGTGGTCCCATTACAGTCTCTCAAATATCACATCCGACATGCGCAAGCAGCAAATGGCGAAGAACGAGCGCGCGATTGCGAACATCATCGGCAAATACCCACCTACATGCGTCCGCCGTACTCGTCTTGCACCCCTGAATCCGGCTGCGAAACCGACTTGCAAAACCTAGGCTACCACCGCATCGGTTTCGACCTAGACACCCAAGACTATCTGAATCCGAACGCCAGTGAGATCCAGAAGTCCAAGGATATCGTTAGAGCGAATCTTTCGAGTACCAGCGTAACGAGTTATCTGGCGATTCAGCACGACATCCTGCCGCAATCTGTGGCTAATTTGACGGATTTTTTTTATAGCGCTATTAGAGCGAAGGGTTGGAAAGGGGTTACGGTTGGGGAGTGTTTGGGAGATCCAAGAGAGAACTGGTACCGCACGCCTGGTGTTGGGCGGTGAGGAAACGTTGGGGTGATGCTGGAAAGGGGTTTCTGCGGCTGGTCCGAGGATGGTTTTTGAGGGGATATGGGGGATGGCTGGCTCGGTGTTGCTTTACTGTCTGGCTTTGCTTCTTTCCATCTCTTTTTGTATTTTATGTCCTGTTCATCCTTCCTTCTGTCACTGTTTTCTTTTCCCCTTCCTTGATTGAATACTTTGACTTTCTAAAATATAAGACTCCAGCAGCCTTTTTTCCATCTTTCTTAGTAGGCATAAATCTTTATGTATGTCCATCTACATCTTTCCGAAGTAGTCTCATCGTATTTGCTCATCGCTATATAGTTTCCGTTGCTCTCCCACCCAGGTCTTTCCTAGCCCTCGGATCTTCAATCCCCCAATTACCCCCTACTAACAGCCTCCCACCCCCCCCCCAAAACCACACCTCCCCCCTCCCCCCTCCCCCCTCCCCCCTCCCCCATCCTTTCCGAACAAACACCCACGGGCATCGTTCAGCGGCAATGTATCGCAAAAGTACAAAACTACAGTATACACACATGCAAGAAAGACGTCAGAACACCATTTGCGGAAAAATTCGGCTTTGAGGAATTAGGATGATTAGCAGGATGAACGGGAAGAAGTTTTTCATCGTATAAGTAAGCGTTGATCCGTTGCCATATCTTATGTACCATGTACGTAGATGGGTAGTACATACATATTCGGTTCTTTCGCAACGACCGGGCACACCACCTACCTGCCACGTCCGCTGAGGCCTCTTCTTGTAGAGGTCTTTATGTACATCTCACGCCCGAAACCCCCTCGCAACAGCCGTCCCGCCCCGCGCCGTCGCCATCATATCCGCCGACACATTCCTTCCTCCCACCTCCACTTCCCACCCCTCCCCCAACACCTTCCTCCCATAAACACTCACGTCAACCACCTTCCTCGGCCCCACCAACACCAACCCTCCATACCGCGTCCCACCAAGCACACACTGTGTCACAATCGCCTCGGCCGCGAGCGCCACGTCTTCTATGGGGAAATCGTCCTCGTCGTCCTCACTCTGCATGTCCATGGCGACGGCGCAGGAGCCCGAGTGCCAGCGGTGGGGGAGGGCGAAGCCGGTGTCGTGATGGCGGGAGAAGTGCATTGGAGCGTGGGTTTTGTCGCCGATGCGGAGGAGGGTGATGGCGTTGGTGCAGTCGGCGGGGGAGACGATGGGCGGGTGGAGGGGATGAGGGCGGAGGCAGGTTATTTTTGCGTGGGTGGTGGGGAGGAGGGAGAGGAGGATGGTGAGGATGGTGGTGGGGAGGTGCATGGTGAGGGATGGAAGGGGATTGGGGAGCCAAGTGGTTTGGTGATGGAGTAGACGATGGCTTTTATCATGGGGACTGTTTGAGACGTCTTTATATGGCGGTCCGCATTGGGCGTTGCGGCTAAGTGAATTGCGCGTGAGTGGCGACGATTTGCTGGCTTGCTGCTGCGCGAGTCGCGTGTTGGGCGAATATGTTTGGTACTGCTGCGTCGTACTGAGCCGTCTTTTGGTGATTCGGTAATGTGAAAAGGATTGGGAAGCATGGAAATATAGACTTTCAACTGTTTATAATAGCAAACTGGGCCGAAGTGGAAAGACAAAGATGGGAAATACAGAGTCTTTGAAATTAGTAACTGAACCTGCGGTCGAAGCCCTCCAAACAGAGTTCCTCAAACGAAGTAGAAGAGCTCCGCAGACGAACGTCTAGATGAATGGAAGACTTGGGACGGATTCGCCTCGCGACTGCAAGAGAACAGACTTGATCGAAGAACATAACAAATCCATTGACGGCCGGAGATAATAGAAGCCTACCGGCTGGAGATGTTCTGGATGGATGTGTATACCCTCTGGAGCAAGTCCAGGCGTACTTCCATCGACGCAGAACAAAGGAAGATGAAGAACCCCCTTGGAGGACTCATTATTCCGTATTCTACAAGCGATTGTCAGAGTCGAATCCCGGGTCAAATAGCAACGACCCAGTAACCACAAACAGAAGAAAGAGAGGGGATGGAGACCTTACTCTACAGGCGTACTGTACGTCAGTGCAGCTTGTGCTTCTGGTGCTTCAACGTGCTTCACGTGGGCCGTTTGATTCGTCCATGGCTTTTTGCATGCAGTGCGGGGCGGGACCGCGGGAATTGGGGGACTGACAGCGGAGGAGATTTCCTCTGCTTAGCGTAGCTTGGCCTTTGGGAAGCTCTGACTTAGTCTGTAGACTGTATGATGGTTTTTCCAGAGCTGTCTTGATACCTTGTGCTGGTCGGATTTTCGGATGTTTCTACTGTATTTTCAAGCAATTGCTGCCATTGGGCCTGTCGATAGGGGGCGTACTGCAGCCTTGCCTTAGATAATCAAATCATGCAGTAACTTTACCCCACCTTCAATCTCCCAACGTTCAACCTCGCTGACAATCCCACCAGCTTTGGCCAGCAATTGAGAACGTCACTGGTACAAGACTGGCAATGGCACTACATCTCCTACGACGACCTGAAAGACGCCCTTATTACCCCATACGAGACAGAGCCCTCGCCCGAGCAACCTCACCCGAAACGAAGAACATGGACCGAAGATGACGAGAAGGCTTTCGTAGCCATATTAGAAGGTGAACTTGACAAAGTATTCTCATTGCAACGGGTGAAATCACAAGAGATTGTAAGACGAATAAAAACAAGCGAGAGGGAGGTCAACCATGTCATCGCCCGATTGGACGAGAGAGGTCCGAAAAGAGCGAGTCAGAATGGAAATACAACAGACTCAGAGGACGATGTGCCTACGGAACAAGACTTTGAGCTACTGGAGGAAGACCTGAGCGACATGATTGCCGATGTGCATGACCTGGCAAAATTCACTCAATTGAATTACACCGGGTTTCAGAAAATAATCAAGAAACACGACGTCAGTCCCAACTCCAAAAGAAGCTTGTCTAATCCACGGAACAAAAGCTAATATCTTTCAGAAACAAACGTCGTGGCATCTCAGACCTGTCTTTGCTGCACGATTAAAAGCGAAGCCTTTCTTTCAGGACAACTATGACGAATTCATTGTCAAGCTATCGCGGCTCTACGATCTTGTACGGACCAGAGGACACCCAACCAAAGGTGATAGCGCGGCTGGGGGTGGTCAGCAGAACTTTGTACGGCAGACTACCAAGTACTGGGTTCATCCAGATAATATTACTGAGTTGAAGCTTATCATCCTTAAGGTATGCCCAACCCACCGTTGTTTAATAGAAACCATTACTGAATTCATCAAGCACCTCCCCGTTTTAGTCTTTAATGCGAGCAAAGAATTCGAAGCAAAGGATTCGGCCATCTCATCAATTTACTATGATAACCCTGATACATGGGAATTGTATATGGGGCGCTTGAAAAAGACGGAAGGAGCCGAAGCTATTCGGCTGCGATGGTACGGTGGAATGGAAACAGAGACTGTTTTCGTGGAAAGGAAGACGCACCGAGAAGATTGGACTGGGGAGAAGTCGGTCAAAGCGCGCTTTTCGATGAAAGAAAAGAACGCCAACGCCTTTCTAAGCGGCAAGATGAATGTCGAGAGCGTCTTTGAAAAGATGCGGAAAGAGGGCAAAAAGAGCGAAAAAGAGATTGCAGACCTCGAACAGCTAGCGAGAGAGATTCAGTATCGAGTAATCACCAGAAGCTTCGTGCCCGTCACAAGATCGTTTTACAACCGCACTGCTTTTCAATTGCCAGGCGACGCTCGTGTCCGAATTTCGCTAGATACTGAGTTGACAATGGTACGCGAGGATAACTTAGATGGACGAGAACGGGCTGGCAAGAACTGGCGCAGAATGGATATTGGCATTGAGTATCCATTCAAACAGCTCCCTCCCGAAGATGTTGAACGATTCCCTTACGCCGTGCTCGAAGTGAAGCTGCAAACGCAGGCAGGCCAGCAACCTCCCGAGTGGGTACGTGAGCTGATAAGCAGCCATCTTGTCGAAGCTGTCCCAAAGTTCAGCAAATTCATTCACGGCACCGCAACCCTATTTCCAACTAGAATCCACCTTCTTCCCTTCTGGATGCCCCAGATGGACGTCGATATCCGTAAACCAATCACACATCGTTTCGGTATCGAGCGGCCTAATCAAGCAGCAAGCTACTCAACTAGCGACGACCCGCTAGACACTGATACCGAAGATGAAGAAGAAAATGAGAGAGTCCAAGGCAATACAGATGCACCTCAAGAGGACGAAAACACCGCGACAGACCAAGGCATGCGCCGCCTTCGCGAAGCCAGAGACACAATGGAACAACACGACATAACCCACGCCCCGGACCCCACAAACACCCTCGACATCGAAGAACGCATCGCCGCCGACCCACTGTCCTACCCAGATGACGACCCCATCTACGACTCCGACGACGAAACAGACGACCTCGAAGAAGCGAAAAGAGTCGGCGGTTGGCACTACGGTCGAAAACTTCTAAAGCATCACATTGTACATGCCCCTTCCTACCTCATCGACCTCTTCAGAAACATAATGTCAATCGCCGATCCCACAACCCCCAGTCCCATCCCACAACCCACCTCCCGCCGCTTCCGCGCCCCCCCGGGCAAACGCATCCACGTCCCCGTCCGCGTCGAGCCAAAAGTCTTCTTCGCCACCGAACGCACCTTCCTCTCCTGGCTCGAATTCAGCATCCTCCTCGGCTCCATCGCCGCCACCCTCCTTAACTTCGGCGACGGCCTCTCGCACTACTCGGCGTGGGGGTTCACGTTCTTGGCGATTGCGAGCTTACTGTATAGTCTGGGGATTTATCTGTGGCGCGTGAGGATGATTCGGAGGAGGAGGACGGGGGGATATCATGATTGGTTTGGGCCGAGTGTGTTGTGTGCGGGGCTGTTGGCGGCGGTGGTTGTGAGCTTTGTGATTAGGGTGAGAGGGGTCGGGTGGGTTGGGTGAGCCCGGGGGGGCGGAATGAATGGGTGAGGAGGGGAGGCTTGTAGGGTTTGGGGGGTTAGGTGGAGTGTATACAGTAGTGTCTGCATGGGTTGTACAGCACCGTTTTCATGTATAAAGTACTTTATAAAACAATCAGAAAAACCCCAGCTATAGCATAAACGGGAAAATATCACGTTCCAACCCTCCACCCTTCTTCCAGTTTTTCCAACCATAACTCAAGATAACGATCACAACCACCACACCCCCTTTCCTCATTCGCACAGTCTCGCCCTCGCACTTGGATATTCCAGCTGCGAGCCAGGGATTCTTTCCAATACACCCGCTTCTGAAAATCCCAGGGGGTTTGTTTTAGTTATCTTTAGTGTGGAAGATGAGTCAGTCGTTGCTGAGTGCCACAGGAACTGGGAGTGTTTAAAATTTTGTCTGGGGGGGATCAATCAGGTATTTATTCCACGAGGGTTTATTACAGTATATAGTAGTATGGGAAATCTGTTTTCAAAAGACACAAAACGATTTCGGGAAAAAAATTAATCGGATGCTATTCAATGAATGCCTGGCGCCGATATGCACGCGTGACAGCCATGGCAGCATTTCCCTAACCCGCAACATCCGCAACGCCGAGACCTATCGTACTCCCAAATCGTCTGGACCCATCGGCAGCATACCACTGCTGTCAATAACCAACCAATCCCCCCCCCCCCGGGCCCTTCAAAAGCAATCAATCCCCTCACGCAACCCCAGTAACTCTCCGAATACTCCTCCTCGGCCCCTCCCCGCCCACACTAACCACGCCCTCCACCTCCAACGCCCTGACGACCTCCGCAAACTCCACCCCTTCAACCCCCGCACTGCCCATCTCGCCAATGCGCCTAAAAACCTCGCTCCACCGCGCCGCGCCCCCCTGCCTCGTCATCTCATCCAGCAACTCCAACACCGCCTTTTTCAAATCCGCCTTCCGCCTCCTCTCGCTCGCGCTCGTTCCCTCGGTTAACAAACCCATATCGATCAGCCCCGTGCGCGCGTCCGTCGCGGCCTGCTTGAGGGCGGATTTGATCAGGCGCACGGCTTCTTGGACGTCGTGCGCGGAGACGTGGGTGGCGAGGCGCATCTTGGCGTGGGCTTCGGCGAGGCGGATCATCGATTCGAGCTGGCGCGTCGTGGCGGTGATGCGGCGCTCGGCGGCGCGGACGTCTTCGCCTAGTTTGCGCATTTCGACGTAGGCGCGGACGAGCTCGGTGGAGGCGGCGGGGGTGAGGGCGGGCTGGCATTTGGAGCGGGCGTAGGAGATGTAGGAGGTTAGGAATTCGACGGGCTGGAGGTGGGGTTAGAGTGGGTGTTGGGGAAAGGAGGATTTAGGGGGAGGGGACGTACTAGGATTTCCTGGGTGCTGGCGTTTTCGGGGGCGTCTTCGAGATACATGCCGACGAGATGGCGTGCTAGTCGGCGATCGCTTTGTTCGTCGATACGGTCGAGGACGAGATAGACGAGGTCGAATCGGGAGAGGAGGGTCGGTGGGAGGTCGATGTTTTGCGGGACGGGGAGGTTGGGGTTATATTTGCTTCCGATTGGGTTTGCGGATGCGAGAATACTTGTTCGTGCGTTCAAGGTGGTGATAATACCGGCTTTGGCTATGGAGACGGTCTGCTGCTCCATCACTTCGTGCAAGACCGAGCGGGTCGAGTCGGACATTTTGTCGAATTCGTCGATGCAGCATACGCCGCCATCTGATAGTACGAGGGCGCCAGATTCCAAGACTACTTGGCGCGTCTCTGGATCCCGGCTGATGTAGGCAGTAAGACCAACGGCAGAGGAACCCTTTCCACTAGTGTAGACTCCCCTAGGAGCGATCTTGTGGACATACTGTAGAAGCTGGGACTTGGAAGTTGATGGATCACCGCAAAGCAGCACATTGATATCTCCTCGATATTTTGGGCTTCCTCCCTTTTCGAATGACTTATTGGTGCCTCCAAAAAGCTGCAGTAGAATGCCCTTCTTGACATCGTCCATTTCATATACACTAGGTGCCAATGATCTTGCCAGAAGTTCGTAAACATCACCTCGTCTTGCAGTGGCTTTGATCTTTTCCTCTTCTTCCTCAGTTACTTTTCTTGTTTCTTCTACGTCACCCGCAACCTGTTCAGACAATTCTTGCTCAATAGTAGAGACATCAATGCCTAGTCTTCTCTTGTCGACTTTTTGTATATGCAACACGTCGATATACGTCTTGAACAAAGCTTTAATTGTCCGTTGCCTTGGCTTGATGCGAACGGGATTGCTCCTAAAGATACCCGTAACTTCAATCCGGTCACCTGCCTTACACACGTCTACCAGCTCCTCATAAGCACACAGTGATACTGAATGTGGCGTCTGTCCATCTGGTACACTGTCCGGAGTCTCCTGTAGCTTTATGACCTGCTTGTCTGCAAACTCACAGCGATTATGCACAATCTGCATGGAGTTCTGAGATTCGCAAGCTTGGCGTGGACATCTCGTAGGCTCCGCGATCTTGCCCCTATCGAGAGATACATTGACCGCGTGGTTGCAAACCTGACAACGGAAGAAAGCCGTCTTCATATCTGGAATGACTGGCGTAGTCCGAATGACAAGGCCTTTGATGCTCACCATCTTATCCATATCATTGGGATTCAATTCTCTCATGTTTACCGAACTATCCAGTCCAAACGGTTTTACTTTGTATAATTTGGTTTCCGCTTCTTGCACTAGATCTGGTATACCTAATGACTGGCCAGCATGTCCGTTTGGCTCAGAACTTGGCACTGCAGGCATAGAGCTATCGGGTCTGGCCTGAGCGTGTATTTGTTGTTGCTCGGTTCGTAATCTGGACATTTCCGCTTCTGCTAGATCAACGATTACATCCTTGATAGTCTGGTCCATCAGGGGGATAATCTCATGTGGATATGCTTGTACTTGATGCCAAAGCTTCACCGTCGAAGGGAACGCCTTGAGGTTTCGGAGATCCAGATTAAGCCCAGTAACCCCTAGGTGGCGCATGTTGTTCAACATCTCAATATACTCCCTACAATTCCCGCCACTCTCTGGCGCATCGGTCTCTTCTTCTGTAGCACCATCGGCCCACATTCGATATTTTTTTTGATAGCCCAGTAAAAATTCTTTAAACGTAGACATGGTATCTTGGATCGAAATGTTCGTTCCCCATATTATCCTTGTCGACGAACCCCCGATTGCATCAGCTTCGGATGTATTTGGATCAAGATTGGAGAAAGTTGCTGCATCTGAACCCCTCGCGCCTTCCCGCACTGGGACACCGTTTTCGTCGACAAACATTCGTCGGCGGCGATTGGGGGTAGCGCTGAAGATATCAGAATGTATATCGCCACGTCTTGAGTTATTGAGCGCAGAAGCACCCGGCGCAGAAGATCTTGGCGTACGGACAAAAAGGCCACTGCTGCTGGTTGGAATATCACTTTGACGATGGACGTTGCCATTAGTGGCACGAGTCGGGCTTGAGCTGGAGGCATAGCGTATCGGCGACGAATCTGGCATTTGTGTCAGCACTTGAGATAGGCTCTGCATGGGCGACGTACCACCTGGGGGCTGCACTCGACCTCTAGGAGTACTGCCTGCTATTGAAACCTGCTTCAATGGAGAACTGATCTGCATGGCGTCGTTGCCATTCATGTTTGCGGCACCGTTGACAGGCGATGAGCGGAAGAACAGCGGTGAGGAAGATGCTACATTCTGTTGTGATGCTCGAGGAGTCCTTTGCGATTGATTTGGCTCCTCTTGAGCTGCAGGGGAAGACGGCGCCACGGCTGCTGCTGGACTACTGGCTGGTTGCGCCGAGTTCCTTGTTGAACGTGTCGGAGTTGCAGATGCAGAGTTTCGTTTCGAGCGACGAGACGCTGGGGAAGACATCGTGAAGGTCGTGCGTTGATTGTTATAGTGTCAATGGGTAATAGCTCGAGCTGTTCTAGAGAAAGTTAAGTTGTAGTTGGGAAGGAGGGTCTAAGGGAGACGCGGCACGGGCTACGCGATCACGCGTAAAGTGGTTTCGCGACAAGGTGTTGACCTCACATCTTACCAGTTGAGGATAGGTAGCTTCTATAGACTGTATGAATGTACTATGCCTAAAACCCCCGTTGACAACGTATTTCGAAGTACCATTGAATCATATCGGAAAGAGTGTATACCACTGAGTTCAACTGGTCGAACATAATTGTCCTCCTACTTGATACTCTACGTCCAATCGATATCGAGATTGCTTTGATGAGATGATAATTCTGGCATCTCTGCCAATGAAGGACTTCCCCGCAAATAGCATCATTTCCAGGAGAAACGCTATAAATATACCAAGGATCTATATACCTCAAGGAACATAGAACGCAGCCACTGAGATTATGAGATATATTGCTATCATGATGGTGCCCTCGAGCCTGTACACGAGATCAGCAAGTACTGTGTTCCAGCATGAGGTAAGAATCTTACCTCATCGACTTGGCGGTGCTAAGGAGCGAGTTGATGTATCACCGATGCGAAAAGGATTGTAGACTCAAAACATCGCGAAACTTTTACTCATCTCATCGATACCCATCATCCAGCCTAGCAGAACGATCGCGGGAACGATCAAAATGGCAGTTTGCAACCATTTACCAAGCTTTACGTTAACGCAAATATCCATCCTATCTTTGACTGCAGTCCAACCGGGGTGGGCATCATTTCCAAGTAGCGGAAGTAATATCACACCTACAAATGTCTTCGAAAGCCCAGCAGTTTGCATGAGCCCCTCAAGACTATCCGTGGCAAATTCGGGTTTGAAAGCGAGGAGCACCGTCGTAAGAACCATGACAACAAGAAGTTATCTATGTCGAAAGCTGAGGTCGCTTTTTCTCTTCCTCATCTTCTTCCTTTTCTCCATTGTGCTCTTGAAGAGGCTGTCCTAAGGATTTGGGCTCCTTTTCTTGGCCGCAGGCATGATTTTCAGTCCGAAATACACTTTTCGCAGCTGACCGCACTTCCTTTGCCGCAAACCGACGCCTGCCGGTTACCTCCTCTCGTGTTGAGAATCGGCTGTCCAAGACACTCTCATCGTAAGACATTGCCGGTGGCGCATCTGGACCTGTTCCAAGGGCGATGGTGCTCCCCATGATATACCGGTCGAGAACCGCTCTCCTCTTCTTGGCGCATCGAGGCCTTGTGATGAGTTCGCGAGCGTTCACTATTGAAAAGGCTATATAACGGAAGCCATGCATCATTCCAAGCTTCTTGACGAGCAACTGCACGAAGCTGATCTGGAGCATGTTCAATAAAGTAACACCAGGATAAGTTTTGAAACCTTTTGTATGTGGTTCCGGCGGCGACGGCTAAGGAGGACTTGTTGGAAACAGTAACGACGACAGCGAAGGTAGCATGGAATAAGTTTATTGAGACAAGTCAGGTTTGACAACCCAAGATAGGTTGCCAAACAGTTGATCCTGTTACACATAATTCAAACCCGGCTTGCCCTGCATAGATCTCCACAAGAGATTGTTTTCTCCAGGATGTGTCAAAGCAGGTCTAGTAAACAGCATTCATTTTATGTAGAGATATCCAAATGAACGTTTAGACACTCTGGGTAATAACAGTTGACTCGCGTTAGTATACGAAAGCTTGCACGATGAAACAAATTGGACCAAGGAACATATGGAACTGATCAGTCTTGACTTTCATACTTAGGTTGTAGTCTAGGTCTGGTACCTGGCCTGGCGTGTCTGGCTATCGGTCATTGTCTGTTAACTTTCTGGAGCCCCCAGTGGTTCACTTTAAAGACCTGCAATACGCCTTCTCCAGCCAAACTTGTCAACGGATCCTGGCTTGACAGGTCCTTCGTTGAAGAAGAGGAGGAGATGTATAGATCCCTCCTAATATTTTAGCTAGCAATGCCTGCTGAAGCCTCGTGTCAAATCTTATCTTACTTCAGCCATGAAATTCTGAAAACTTTCGGAGCGGGTCAAACTTGATACTTGGGGCGGTATAATTAGCCTTGTCGACTTCGTTTTCGTGAGCAGCCCAGCGAGTTTTCTAAGTTCTGCTGCCTCCGAGTCGACTTGGCTGCTTGGTCGCCTTACGGTCATTCCCCATTCAATTTGCGTTCAGTGGGCAAGATTGTGAGGTGCTAGATATGCACGTCATCTTAGATGCATGTAGGTTCTCTTGCAGATGAGGTTCAACGTAGTGTCTCTCTGGTTCAGATCTGCACATGCGGCGACTTGCGCTTGACAATTTGGAGTTGGATATGTTGGACGCGTATATGAGAGCATCATTGACTATCCCTTTTCAGGCCCCCAAACAAGCTTTTCCATACATCTGTTTTATTTGATCCCCCTCGCTCCCGGTTTCGTGGCTGTCTGGTTCTCACGGTGAGAAACTAATATCGTCGCCGGCGGTTGAAGTCCACAGCTCTGCATAGCAAAGAGGAACCATTATAGCGACCGTTCTTCTTGTTCTTGCGAGCCTTGCCAGGACCAGGAGCCAGAGTCTTCCTCGATTGATAGATTCTTATCGAGGGTTCCTCGAGGCAGCGATGATCGAAATAAGGCTTTGAGTCCAGCAAACTTCAGCTAATTGATACGATTGGTCCAACGTCTTCGGTGAGGGTGTGGTGGAAACCTCGTTGTCTTCTCTTTCACCCCACGAACTCACAAATGGGCAGCTTATACTCTTCCAGCAACCAATATCTCCTCTTCACACCCTCCCACTCCTCTTTTCCCATGTCCTTCACCTCCAGTGTCTCCCACGTAGTGTCATATCCAGCCTCAAACAAATCCATCTCCACTACCTTGCAATAGACATCATAGCACACCTGTCGGTCAGCCCCCAACCCATTGAAGAACCCCCATTTCCCACCCTCATCTAGTATACCAATGAGGAAATCACTGAAGAAATCCCGTAAAGCTTTGTAATCCTCAGCAAAGGTGTCGAAGTAGATGGCATCAAACAGTATTTCCTGCTCTATGATTTTAGGGAGCACGGATTGCCATGTCCCTTCGTGGATAGTGACACCCGGTTTTTCTTCCCAACCTGAAGCTCTCATATGCTCAAGGACAGATGGGTGTGCTTCAACCATGTGGTGCATACTGGGGTCTTTAGACTGAAAGAAGTTGTCGATTATACCCATGCCATGGCCTATGTTGAGAACTCTAAGCCCAGGTCGAGGACAGAGTAGGTCGGCGGTGCGTTTCATTATTGGGGTCTCCCAAGACATCATCACGCCGTTTTGGGTAGAGTCAAGAATGCGAGACGGTTGAAATGAGAGAGAAGACCGGAGATAGTCTGAATTGGTAGGTCCGGCAGCGGAAGGATTTGGAGGGGCATCAGGTTGAATATCTTCTACTGGCGTGGCTTCGGATGCTCTGATCTGGTCATTCTGCGTTTCAGAACCAAAAACCACACCACCTTCGCCCTCTCTTCCTTGCCCAGCCCCCTCATCCTCCTCTTCATCCTCATCCTTGTCCCTCAACAACTCATATTCGTCAAGCCGGTTGAGCAGCATCTCCGCCCTGACCCCCGCATCAACCATGATATCGTACAGCTTGCTGCAGCCCAGCCTCCTGGCCAAACATCCCGGTGTCTCATTATTCGCATCCAAGTCATTCCAGATAGCTCCATTCTGCAGCAAAAGTCTCATGGTTTTCGCCGCTGCCTCCACATTTGCATCCTCGGTATCAGCTTGCTCATCGCTTGAGACAGCATGACTATGTCCGTTTATCGCAGTACCATTGGATTCAGCACCATTACAGCGAGGGCTGGAGGAGTTTTCGCAGGCAGCGATTGCAGCATGGAGGGGTGTGAAACCAGTTTCAGAATCTTGGACGCTGGGGGAACCGGTGCGTAGAAGAGTTCGAAGGGCTTCGAGGTTGTGTTGCGCAGATACGAGGAGGATCTGTTGGGCTTGGATATCGGTCTCTACATCCTCTGACAGTTCAAGTTCCATGGTCAATTGACACAATGGAAAGGATGTGCTTTGGGGGAAGGCGTTAGGCATTAGGCGTTAGATCTCGCTTAGCCCTAACCCTAATGGGATGCCTACGACTGAAATTTTGATTTCGACTCCGTGTCTAATGATTTAGATACAGTATGTAGCTTCTCTAGAGCCTCCAATTTGATGTGATATTAGGACTGGATTTTTTGTCGTGTATCTGGTTGTGCAATGAGAGAATGCTATAAATCTATCTACTCATGCGGATACTTTACCAAAAGAAGTACATGGCAATGTCACAATTTTGGATAGCATTCTGTCTTTACAGATCATCGTATACGCCATAGTCGACCGTTCAGCGCTCTATGCCTGGTAGGTTGACGCTGAGACGTCACCTCCTCTGCCAGTCCAATTCACGTGAATGTTCTTGCTTTCAGGGTACTTCTCGCTAGCGTCTTCTGGCTTGATCCTAAATGTGTGGGCACCGAAATAATCTCGCTGGGCTTGCAAGAGATTGGCTGGTAGGCTCTTGGCGCGGTAACCGTCGTAGAAGCTAAGTGCGGTGCTGAAAGCTGGCGTTGGAATACCCCATTGAACAGCTTTGCAGACAGTATCTCTCCAGCCGGGCTGTGCCTGATGGATGGCTTTGTTAAAGAAGTCGTTGAAGAGCAAATTCTCGAGATCAGGGTTCTTGGTGTAGGCAGCGGTGATGTCTTTCAAGAAGACCGAACGAATGATGCATCCCCCGCGCCACATAAGAGCGATGGACGGCTTGTTGAGTTTCCATTTGTATTCTTTTGCGGCCTGGTAAAGATATTAGATAGGTCCTGAATAATGTTCCTATATGTTGTCTGATATTACTCACATTCTGTATGAGCATGAAACCTTGGCAGTAAGAGATAATCTTCGACGCGTAAAGGGCTTGTTCAAGGTTTTTAAGAAACTCCTTTTTGTCTCCTTTGAAGTCGGGCTTGGGTGGACCATCAAGTAATCCGGAAGCGCGACCGCGCTCCTCTTTCAGTGAGCTTAGGCATCTCGCAAAGACGGCCTCTCCAATTAACGTGACAGGCATGCCAAGATCTAGAGCATTAATGGCTGTCCATTTCCCAGTACCCTTTTGGCCTGCAGAATCCAGGATTTTCTCCACCAAAGGTGTGCCGTCGTCATCATTGTATCTGAGGACGTCTCGCGTGATTTCTATAAGGAAGGAGTCAAGTACTCCCTTGTTCCAGTCTGCGAAAACATCTGCCATTTCCTTGGAGGACAGCCCTAGCCCACGTTTCATAATGTCATAAGCCTTTAGTGGTTTCAGCTTTCACCAAAACTTCTCGATCGATCTTTGACATATGGATCATACCTCACAGATCAATTGCATGTCACCGTACTCGATTCCATTATGGACCATCTTCACATAGTGACCAGCGCCCTCATCACCTACCCAGTCACAGCAAGGCTCCCCATCACTCTTTGCAGCAATGGCTTGGAATATGTCTTTGATTAATGGCCAAGCCTCCTCGTTACCGCCAGGCATAAGACTGGGCCCATATCGAGCACCCTCTTCTCCACCTGATACACCAGTGCCCACAAATCGAAGACCTTTCTCAGCCAGCGCTCGCGTTCGACGATTGGTGTCCGGGTAATGTGAGTTCCCACCATCGATGATAACATCACCCTTTTCGACGAAAGGTAGGAGAGCGTCAATGAAATCGTCGACTGGTTTCCCAGCCATCACAAGAAGCATGATTCGTCGCGGTTTCTTGAGTTTTAGGACAAACTCCTCGATGGAGTGAGCGCCAATGATCGATTTGCCTTCTCAAGTATCAGCCTCCCTGCGTCCTTGTTCGGCCGCGGGAAATGACGAACCTTTGGCCTCATTTTCCAAGAAGCGGTCGACCTTTTGAACGGTACGGTTGAATGCGACGACAGTGAAACCGTGATCCGCAATGTTCAATATTAGGTTCTGGCCCATAACGGCCAGACCAACGAGGCCAAAATCACCACTGGGGTTGATCCGCGCAGGTCCGCCGACATTGATGCCAGCAAGACGGGCGCTACAGTCAGCCCATTGTTCCTATCAACACAAGTTCTGTATCTTCGACACTCATGTACGATCCATCCGAACGCGTGAGCTTCGAAACTCCGTGCATTCCGGTAAGACTGCGTGATAGTGGGGTAGACGGGGTTGGGGTTTTCAGATGGAAGACTTACACTGCCTTTTCCGTCATATTAGCAGAAGGTACTTGAATTGTACAGAACGATGCTCTTAGTGCTACGTTTTCGTTGCGAGCATTCAGAAGCAATGGGTTATGTGTGACATAAGGGGAGGCTAAAAAACCTCATTGACGGTGGGGTTAAAGAGGGCACTCACGGGCACTGCCTTGCCTCAGTATCTCAGACGTGCTAGGGCTAAGCCCCTTCGGGTTACTCTAGCACTTTGCTTACTACAGTAGGTGGATGCTTGTGTAAGTTGTGTTCCCATTGATATTTTACCGACACGCTGTGGGATTTTCTTCTACGAGCTGTATGATACAGGACGTAGAAACTTATGGCTTCGGGCAACCATTCATAAGCATTGATTGTTCGACAAACTGGATCTCCGCATAACGGCCCTGATCGTCAAAGGTCAGCTCTGCGTTATCCCCTCCTAGGATCCATCCATCCCTTTCAATCTCCTCCGGCTTTGGTTTCTCGGCCCTGTCAAGAGTAATACCTTCCTGCCACGCAGAAAATTTCTTGTCTTTCAAATCTCCTTCCAGATCCCCCCCAACACCATCAAGCTGTGCCCAGATACCCCGGGTTGATTTGCATCCGGTACGACTCTCCTGGTCGTAAGTCATCCTTGGTTAAGCGCTTCTCGTACCTGAAGATCCGACTTATCGGCAGGTTGTGCGTGACTTGTACTTGCCCCTCTGCGGGGATAGTGATGAAGTGCAACCATTCGTGCTTCTTGAGATCGGGTGAGTCGGTGGGGCGGGCGAAGTGGAGCTTGAAGTGCCCGAAACTAATCTTTTTTTCTGGGGTTGTAGAGGAAATAAGTCCGCCAATGGTTCTAAGAGCTAGAGCATCCACGCCTACACCTTCTTCTGCCGGTTCAAAAACGGTATTTTTGGTACAATGGTAATAGCGTGACCAAGCTGTATTATTTGCGCAATGCGTAGACTGAGGATCATCTGGAAACTATTGCAACGGTCTTCTGGGGCGCCAAGGGGGAGAGTGGGCGAAGATGTAGATAGACATACCGCAATAAAGGCCTTACGCCTTTCGGGTGAACACCGAAGCTTGAGCAAAACCATGATGAAAAACTGGATAACTGAGCACAGATTTCAAAGATCAAAGACGAAGATACACCACGTAAACTATCGCGAAGTAAGAGAACCGAATCCTTCGAAGCAGGAGTGACGTCGTTTGTATCGACGACTTGCTTGTCTGTTTTCAAGAACGTGCCGTGGAACATGCAGCCCGTGACCACGAAGGATAACAGCATCGGCTGGTGTTGTCTAAGCCATGATTCCCGGACGTCAGCTGTACGTAGTATATAAGCCTTGTAAGACCAGCAAAATCGGTGTTTGTAAAAGTCAGGCGAATGTTGAAAATGTTAGAGGGATAAGAACACGTGACCTGCCCTAGTTAGGCAATTCCATCGCCCTCTTTTTCCGCCTCTGGAAGTTGCCCCCCGTATTCCACTCCCCTCACAGAATTGGAAAACCGATAGGTAATCCAGTACCTGTAGCTTTCCTGTAGATGCACGCTTGTAACAAAGCCCTAGCAGTGCCTTCCCCTTTACCCCAATACCTTCAACCCTCCCTTCGTCTTCCCCTGCTTTTTCTGCACCCCACCACCTCCCTGGTTCTTCCCCCCGCCCTTCCCCTTGCCCCCCTTCCTCTTATCATGCGGCACCACCGGCCTTATCTCAGTAGTGCTCTTCCGGAGAAGTACAGGATGACTCCCGATGTACTTCCCATGCATATCCTTCGCCGCCTGGAAATACTCTTCGCCATCTATGAAACTCACGAACCCATACCCTTTGCTCTTCGTCGTCCGTTTATCCCTTACTACTCTCGCTTTCTGCACGGAAGGGTACTTGGAGAACGCTTTGAGCAACGATTCGTCAGTGACTTCGCCAGCCAGGTTACCAACGAAGAGCCGAAAGTGCGCGGGATCCCATTCTAGTAACGAGGGATCTTGCCACGTTTGCCCACCCCCACTACGGACGACGGTTTTCTGTTTGCCATCGGCGCCGGTAACGACTGCTGCAACGCCCGTGTCGGCGTTTACGGCGTTACTCATGGCGGAGGTGCTCATTGAGGGCGCTGACGCATCAGGTCTTACCCCCAATGGGCCAGAGTTTGCTCCAGTACCTACACCACCGCCTTCACTTGCACCGCCGAATTTGCTAAATTTGCTAAACGTACTTCGCGAGCTCTCTGTATCTTTGCCCGCATAAGCACTCTGCCATTGCGCGATCTGCGCTTCCATTTCTGGGTCCATGCCATCTTGACCGCGGCCTGCGCCTGGCCCATGACCAGAGCCACCTTGGCCTGGGAGTGGGAAAGGGTTGCGGATTTGAGGGGGTGTAGGCTCGGCAAAAGGTTCTTGGTAGGCGGGTGTTTGGCTATAAGACGGAGTGGGCGGTTGTTGATACGAGGGTTGCGCTTGGTAGGCGGTGTTGGCATACGTTGTTTGTGGGGCTGAGAAGCCGGTTGGGGGGGCGGGAGCTGCTGACACGACGGGGCGGAAAGGTTGCGAATTAGATGTTACCGAACGAGGCGCAAACGTCGTGAAGCCACCATAGCCAGAGGTAGGAGCACTGCTGCCATTGTAGCCTCGGGTCCCTGGAGCACCAGAGGCGAAGCTGGGTGTGGTGGTAAATGCTGGTTTGAAGGAAGGTGGAGGGCCACTCGGAGGTGGCGGCCGAGGGGGGAGTGAAGCGTGAGCTTGAGGTTTCGATGGTGACGAGGGTGTTGGTGGAGCTTTGAGACCTGGAGGGGGCGGATAGGACATGATGAACGGCTGTGCGATGTGGCCTTGAGTTTACGAGAGTACGTACCTCGCGTCACTCTTGGAGTGTCTCCAGTAGTCAGTCAATTATGTAGGCAGTCGATGGTAGGTTCGGCTCTGAATCGAGTAATACTATTATTGCAGGCGAAGATATTACGAGACGTATCGTCAAGATGCTACACTCGGTGTTCGCGATTGAGCACCTTGAAGATTTCTACTTCTAAAGTATCGTTGTGTGCGAAACCTGTATCGTTTTCTAGGATTTGCCGAGAGCCTCACCAAAATTAGTGGCGAATCTCCAAATAGTGCAAATGCACCCTCAGTGCTTCATATGTAGTATATCCAGTGCCTCTTATGTGGCCTACACAGTGCTCCATATGTGGTATATCCAGTGCTCCATACCTATGTAGTATATCCAGTGCTCCATAAGAGACCTACACAGTGCTCCATATGTGGCCTACTCGTATGCACGGGCCCACGGGGTTTCCGCGCACGCTAATTATAACTACTTGTAGTTATCTTAGTGCCCTTTTTAGCACGCTAAACCCGATAATATCTGTAACTAACCCCTCTAGGTTAGTGTGCGCGGAAACCCCTTGCATCCGAGTAGGCCACATATGGATAATGGAGCATTGGATATACTAAGGTACATATGAAGTACTGGATATGGAGCACTCGTACGAGCGCCGAATCCTTGGCGCTGGCCAAGGGTTTTGCCACCGGCTCTAGGTAGACCTTAGCAAGTGTGTTCCTTATGCTGGAAGCTGACACAACGAGCTCCCCTCCTACCTCATCATCAACGTTCGATTCGCCCTACCCCTCGATGCCGATGTCGATGCCGATGCCGCTTCTCGGCCTTCTTGTTCTTCTTTGGTCTTCTTGGCCTTCTTGGAGTATGACCGCATCGGGCTTAGCGCGGGGCTCACGGGACATGGACTTGCTACCAATCCAACCAGTACGTATAAAAACACCTCAACCTGGGCCACGGGATTCAAGTCCAACAAAAGCGATACGGGAAACGTACGGACGATAAGAATGGACTTCGTGGACTTCGTCAGCGAGGCAGCGTGGTGTCCAGCGGCCGAGCAGGCTCAGCTTGATGCACACGCAATCGCCAATACCGGTGCCTTAATGAGCGGATTGGATTATGAGTTCTCCCTTTCGGATTTTGACCAGGGCATCGAATTAGACTCGCACACATCCCAGTCACAGCTCACTTCGGACCTGATGCCGTCGATCGGCTCTCCACCGCCTACTCCAGCCAAGACCCGTGTCTCCCTTGCGTGTGTTGCTTGCCGCAGCCGACATGCCCGATGCGATGCGACGGTACCGGCATGCTCTCAATGCCTCACAACCGGTCGGACCTGCTCGTACGCCGCCTCTCGACGTAGGAGGGGCAAGGCGAGCCGCGTGGATCCTCGTGAAAAGCTGCTGAGGGACCACGAGCAAATTGAGATAGAAAGGTCCAACCAACGAAACACAAGGGAACCGAGGTCTGACAGTCATGACACCTCATCCATCCATACAAGCTCCAGTAACTTCAGATCTGGATGGGGCTCGGTCGTACCGGCAGCTGTATTCCAGGCTGTTGACCGCCCATCGTGCTCAATGCCAGAATCAGATGAATCGTCGAGGTTCCTAGATCTCTACTACGCAGCCTTCCACGCTGCGCATCCTTTCCTTCTGCCTCACTCGTTCTTGAATCAACGGCTACAACATAATAAGTCATCCTTACAAAGTCTACTTCCGGTAATGCATTTCGTGGGATCGCTCTTCATGCCGGGCGCAGAAAAAGGAGCACTGCGGACACGTGCAGAGAGTGCACTACCTCTTGATGAACTCCCTGGGGATGGTTTCATAGTCCAGTCACTGCTCATCTTCGGCATAGCCTTGCATTCCTGTAATGAATTCGACAATGCACGTAAAGTCCTGGACCACGCTATCCGGATCGCACTGCAAATTGGTATGCAATCGAAATCCTTCTCCGTAGAATATGGCGAGGGGTGCTTGGTACTGGAGGAAAGCTGGCGGAGGACGTGGTGGTTTCTCTATGCGACGGACTCGGTATTCGCCGGCATACGGCATTGTTCGACATTTTCCCTTCATGACATACAGACAGACGTGGATCTTCCTTGTGAGGAGGTTGTGTATGAATCAGGAGTAAGATTTATTTCTTCAGAACCCACTGCGTTTGCACTGACTGGTTATAGGATATCCCACGGCCTCGGACACTCGAGGAATACAGTATGCGTGAATTTGCTGGGGAGGACATTGTCTTCTCTTCTTTTGCCTATTTGATCGATCTAGCCCACATCAGTGGCTTAGTGCTAGCACTAGGGACAACTTTTCGCGACTCTTTTGATCCGGATGTTGTTAGTGTAGATGCAAGCCTGATGAATTGGGGGTTATATCTCCCGAAGGAGAAATATCGAGTTATTGAACACCCTGGAAAGGTCGATGAGATCATGTTTCAGGCTCTTGTGAGCTTCAATACGTAAGTGGTATCTCTTGTGCCGTGTCTAATATTCCATATCATCTTACAGAACCAAGAGCTGACTGCAGCTTCCAGGCTGAAAGTTTTTCTTCATCGACCACTGTCTCAGCTGGGTTACAGTCTCATCGAGAGCACTTCAAAGTGTGCTCCACCGCCATCGGAAAAATCGGCAGCAGAGCGTCAGCGTGCCTATGACTTACACACTAGCAAGGTTCTCGAAGCTGCAGAAGCAGGCATAGGTATCTTCACCCTTCCAGGTCCATTCACCACGCACACACCATTGGTTATTTGCGGCCTGACATTGTGTCTCCTGGCTCAAATTTCTGCATGCCGTTTCAAATTGAAGGGACCGCCGTACACAGCTGGTAGAGACCGAGTCCGTTTGGGATTGGCAGCTATCAAGGTTCTGGGGGAAGTATGGACCATCGGTGCCAACACAGTGAAGGAGGTGCAGGTAATTGCTCGAGAAGCGCTTTCGTTGCAGATTTAGAAGGGACGGTCAACTGTCCGCCCGCATATGGTGCCGCCGCTAATGCTCAAACGAAACGACTTGACGTTGGCACGACTCCAAGAGGACATTTCCCCTACTTCGTTTTACGATGAGCGGCTGGGAGTTGCCAAAAGTATGTGTCTGTCAGTGGCTCAATTTTGTCTGCTAGCTACCATGATAAACACCAGCCTCGGCGGCCATTTCCCATTATTACCTATCAATTTCTAGGCTTCTCTTTCCAACCTCATCATCCGCTCCAGCACCGCCTCCCGAAACTCCTCATCGACCGCCACCAACCCCATCGGCCCCTCCCTCTCAAGAATCTCATCCATCTTCTGCGTCTCCAAAATCAGCGTCGCGAGGATGCTCGCGCTCTCCGTTGTCGACACGTTTGCGCTGATGACGTGCCGGCATCCCGGCGCCTCGTAGAAGCTGTCGCCCGTGTCCTTGATCGTCATCGGGTCGTCGTTCATTTTGTTGAGCACGGAGCCGGTGAGCACGTGCACGGCGACGAAGGCGCCGTGGTGGGTGTGCGGTGGCGAGGCCGCAGAGGGGGGGAAGCCGACTTTGAGCCCGAGAATGCTTTTGTCGGGGGTGTTGCAGAGTTTGTATTTGTAGGACTTCAAGGGTGGGTGGGGGGGCGCTGGGGGGGAGAGCTTGTTAGTTGAGGAACTGGTTTTTGGGGCGGGGTGGACTGGGGCGGGGGGCTCTTGCTTGATGTCGTAGGCTGGTTCCTCCATATTTGCGACTTTGGAGAAGACCATTGTTACTGGGGTGAGGTGTGCTGGGGGGCAGTGGGATCTGAGGTCGGCAAATTGAAAGTTGGTTTTTGAGAGGCTTGTAAATTGCATTTCTCGACAGCAAGAGACACTTTGGATATCGCGCTGTGACATTTATATTGATCAAGTTGCAATCATGTGATCACGGTAGTTACAGAGGCTTGTTTGGAAGGGGGAGGGCGCGACTCGGGAATCACCATCATCTTCTGTAGGCTATGCCGAGACCATGTCAATACCCGGCCTGGATACGGAACTACTCACTGACCGATGAACAAGTCGGATTGTATGTCAAATGTGATCCGGTGGAAACCCAAAGAATTCGGAATAGCATAGGCTAACGGGTTCTACGGACTTGTAGCTGCCCATACTGCTGTCCAGCGCGGAATTGAGTCTTCTTCGTTGGCGAATCTATTAGAGGTGAAGGGAGTAAGTACCAAAGGCCCGAGAACGTCCGCCTATGCGGCTGTCAGCTACTGAGAGTCACACTCCGAGGGCTTGAGTCCTGCTGGTTGCGAGAACTCCTGGCGGCCGAAAAGATTAACTGCCGGGATATAGAGCGTTGAACTTTCCCACTTTTGAAATGACCTGTTCTGATCTTACCTATGTCCTATATCTTAGAAAAAACAGTTCCTCTTTCTTTCACACATGTTCCGCACAGCGATCACTTCTCTCACACATCAAGCAACAAAGCCACAACAGATTCACGGCGCCTCTACCTCAATCGCCGCAATGGCACTTCCTAGGACCCAGAAGGCCATCCTCCAGCCGGACCCCCAGAGCACCGCCGTGACGATGGTTACTGACCACCCGGTCCCAACCCCAAAGCCTTCCTCCAACGAGCATCTCGTTCGAGTACACACCACTGCCATCACCAACGGTGAGCTCCTCTGGACCAAGAACTTCCCCTTCCCCAAGGACCCCACAGTCGACCCCAAGATCCTCGTCCCTTGTGATGACGTCGCCGGCACCATTGTCACCGCCCCTCCATCCTCGCCTTTCCAGCCGGGCACGGAGGTCTATGCGCGCTCCAGCTACAAGCGTACAGGGTGTTCCCGTGAGTACACGATACTGATGACGGACGAGATGGCCAAGAGGCCGCAGCGCTTGTCGTGGGCGGAGAGCGCAGTCGTGCCGATGTCTGCGGAAACGGCCTGGCAGGCGCTGTTCATCCACGCTGGACTGGAGGCTAAGGCTGGGAAAGGGGCAGAGGGGAAACGGGTGTTTGTCACCGCTGCGTCTGGGGGTGTGGGCGTGTGGATGGTGCAGCTTGCCAAGTGGGCCGGCGCGGAGGTTGTCGGGTCGTGTAGCGCCGAAAATGTGGAGTGGGTGGAGTGGCTGGGGGCGGATGAGGTGATCGACTACACCAAGACGGATATCAAGCAGTGGGCCGCTGAGTCGAGGAACAAGGTTGATCTTGCAGTTGATTGTATTGGGCGGAAGTCGCTGGAGGATGTGTGGTGGGCTGTCAAAGAGGGAGGAACTCTGATCAGCATCTTCCAGCCGCCGGAGGGGGTGAAGCCTACTGGGGTGGAGAAAAACATCAAGGACTTGTTCTTTATCATGGACTCAAGCGGGGAGCAGCTACGGAAGATGACGGAATTGATTGAGACAGGCTTCGGTACGCCTGCGCTGGACAGCATCTTCCCCGTTGATCGGTTCCAGGAAGCGTTCAACAGGCTCGAGAGTGGTAAGACCAGAGGAAAAGTGGTGCTGGATTTCGGTTCGAAGTAGAGCCGTGTGATAATTTATTGGTGAAGTTTTCATGTATTCGCAGGAAAGTGTTTCAATAGGGCAAAATCCAAGTTTGATACATAGAAGAATTCCATGGCCCTTTTTTCCCCCTTTGGAAGTCGCCATTCTGGCTCTCTGATATACTGTACGATAGCCGAGGCTGCAATCGACTTTTGCAAGAATCCTCTCTCTCTCCTGTGTTAGTTAAAATGCAGCATAGGTCCGAGAGAGAGAGAGAGAGAGAGAGAACGGCAGACAGGGCCGCCAAGTAGAACTTGATTGTGTCGGTCTTCTGATCGGAAACCTGAGGCTACCTATGAGAGAACGTGCGTCGAGCAAATGGTTATTAATGGACGAATTCTACAATATCACCAAGTGCGCCCGCCCTAGTACTGTAGCCGCTGACGTCCTTTAGGCTCCAAGGAAAACTACCTTATTGTTGCATTAGGTCTCGAGAACTAAACGTTGCTTCACTTTAAACGGAAACCATACGAACCTAGAGAGGTTGAGATGTCTCGTTGAGGTTTCAATGAGTGATTCCATGCGTTGCCTTGGTGGTAGGATCTGCGCGTACAGGCACGGTCGTATATTCCTCAGGACTATAGCTAAGATTCGCGCCTTTAATTCTCGCTCAGAAAGACTCGCGCGCTGTGTTATCGTACAGATGCTCCTGGTCTCCCCTCGACATCAAATCAACGCATCCAACCTTTCAGCATCCATCATGCCACTCCAGTATGCAACAACGCCGTCCAGTTCCTCGCCCGACGCCAAGTTCAATCGCCGAGAATAATTGAATCACTAGCTGAGAGTACATGCATCATCTTATCATAACATGCAGCATCTATGCTAGATAACGATACGCTGGTGTGCTCGAGTCTTCTATCCGCTCGAGATACTCGCGCTCGATCAAGCTTTCTATTCTTTTCTTCACCATGTTCACGTCTGGGAAGAACCGGGCGGTTAGTTGTTGGATGACTTCGGCAATGAGTTTTTGGTGGGTGAGTTCTTTGCGCTGCCTAAGAGTGGGTGTAAGCAGGCTACGTAGAAAGGGTTTGTCGAGGGAAACATACTTCATTGTTCGTACGACCGCGGCTTCGATGCTGCCGCCCCGGGTATCATTGTTCTTTTTCTCCGTCTCTTGCCGCTCATTCAGATCCTCGACTCTATTGCCACTTGAGACCACACCGATCTTGACCCTCTGGAACTGGCTGTAGAAGTTTTCATTGAAGTAGAATCGATCGCTGTTCTTTACATCTTTGCTCATAGGTTCCTTGAGCAAAACCCGAGTCTTCTGGACCACAGCCAGCGATTGTAAATTGCGTGTCAATTCGTTGAAAGGGATGTTTGTCTTGGCCTGGATCTCTTCGCAAGTGTACGATTCGCCAGGAGGAAGATCGTTAAACAGCAGAAGGATGACCATCGAATACGTTGAGACGTTTAGCTCTCTTATCTTCTTCCCTCTCATCTCAGCAAAGTAGGCACGTAAATCCGCTGTACCCATGTTCGCTTGCCAAATGAGTTGCCGGCCACTATGTTTGTCAAGATAGTATTTCTCAAAGCCTTGCTTTATCCGTTCGATCTGAGGTGGGAAGATACACTTGGACTCTGGCTCGTTGTCTCGGTAAGAAGGCGCCATAGCTTCTAGCGGCCACATCGTACTTGTCAGGACGTTGACCTCTATCTCGGCGCGCTTGGGATCAGCATCACCCAGTTGGGCAACGTGGTTTTTATAACTCGAACACCAGTCTTCTGAGACAGCGATATCTTTGAACATTGCTTCAATTCTCTGCGTGAAGTTGTTGCCCACTTCCATCTTCATCTTCAAGATCATCTGGCGCTCAGCGTCCATGCTGACAGAGCGCTTCATGAGTAAACGCCTAGACAGATGCTTCTTATAGTAGCGTTCAAACATGTCTTTATCTTGGACGTAACGTAGAAGGGTGATTCCCTTATCAAGTAAAGTATCAACTTCGTTCTCTGTTTTGCCTTTGATACCTTTCTTCATATTCTCATCAAAGAACAACGAAAGATACTCGGAGCTCCTCTCAAAAGCGTTTATGAAGTCTGTGAAGCTCCGTGAAAAGGCCGTCTGCAGGCCTTGATCCGACAGAAAAGATGTGGCTAGAATGTGGTCAAACTTCTCCTTCAACTGAAGGACGTCATCAACCCATTTGATCGCGGCTGCAGTCAGTTGGTTTACCGGCCTTTCTGGGGCCTTTTCTCCGTCTGCCGCTGGGCCTTTAGTTGGCGGCGCTTGAGAAGTGCTATTCACTGCGCTGTTAATATCTGTGCCCAACTCGACGATACGCTTCTGCACCGCCTTTTTCAGTTCTTCCTTCTTGGGATCTACCCTTGAGCTGAGTTCGTAGATCATTCCAAGCTCCCCTAACCGCTCATTGTCAAGCATGTACTTAACGCCACTGTTCTCCAGTGCAATTACTTCTGCTATATGCTGCTTGATCAGACACTTGTCAACGACATCTTTGATTTTCGCCGAAGTTAAAGGCGACAAAGTCGACCTGCATCGATCGTGTTCCTCGTTCGCTCGTTTCCTAGCATGCCGGCAAAATGTTCCAGCATCTGCTTCAAGTAGCAGCGATTCTCCCTCTGTCTTGTAGAAGTCTTTACTTGCCGTGATGAATTCCGGCTCAAAGCTCGTTAGGTATAGCTTCGTCGATTCTTCCTCCTCCTCCGTTTCGTAGAGACCTTCTAGCAAATAGACACAAGATCTAATTAGAGACCTGTCTATGATATCGCCTTCTCGCTCCATTCTTATTTGGTCTAAGATTACTGATGTCATCACGTCGGCTATTGTTAAGGAATCATGTGACGGGAAGGGTGTTCGAAGGACGCAGTCTCGGAACTGGCCCATCGATGCAGCAAATATAGATGGTTTTCTATTGTCTGTGCAATAGACGCGGTCCTGCAAACATCGAAATTAATAAATCTCATGTCTGAATAACCCAAGTTCTTCTTGCCTTGGAACATGCCTGAGACTTACCATGTACATGAGAACATCCGTAGTCATGTTCATGCACAAGTTATGATCATCCCACGCTTGCTTCAAAGCCTTCAGTAACCTCTCCCCCGCCACTCTCTTTTCGTTCGCCGTAGCAGTGAACGCCACCTCATCACTGCGGACCACTATACTTGGCGATATCTCCACCAGAATCCGTGGCCGTACGGTATTAGCGAGCCAGTCTTCTTCGAACTCCTTCACCCGGGTGTAGAGGGTCTCCCCTTTTTTCTTCAGCACGAGCTTGTAGGCGTTACGGTACAGCTCTTCGAAGGAGAGCTTTGATGCATTTTTTGTGTGTATCTCGCGTAGTGAAGATGAGAGGACCGCCCACATGGACTCGAAATCGACGGCATCGTTATTTCCTAAACCCTTTGGGACGCGGAAGTTAGGTTTGTTTTTCACACTCAACATGTTAGGTAAGATACGGTAGGTTGTTGTGTGTCAGTGAGTGTATGGAGGGGATTCAGAAACTTGGTAGGTTTATGAAAGGAAATGTCCAAGTATTTATGTTGGATTGGCAACTGAAAGATGGAGCAGTAAAAGTAGCCCAACACCTTCACTAGTCACCTGTGGGTATCACTCACCCTTCTTGGGGGGCGTATTTTTCCACGACCTCTTCCGGCTAACATTGTGAAATTCCTTCCAGTGATCTTCACCAGCTACCTTGAGTAATAGTCGCAGAGGGGCCGTTCGTAGGTTGCAGTAATTGACAAGAGACAACAGGGAGCTGTCATAATTCAAATGGCATTGACTCTGATGTCTTGCCTTCGTTCTGGCTGGATGAGGACATTTGACATCTGGACAGTGAATACAAAAGAAAGCGTGGTAGTTCACGTTGTAGACAGTCACACAGTGGAGTGGAGTGAGTTAATAGATACCTACTGTAGATACCTTCAGGGTTCCTGCATCTGAATGTGGTCGGCGGTCGGCCGACATGTCTCCGAAACCTTAAATTCCTTTGACAGCAGAAACGTCATTCTGTTTCGACCGTCTTTCACCTCCAAAAGGAGTCCTACTCTAACATTCGTCCGAAACACTCACAATCAAGCAAACAAGATGAAAACAACCCAAAGCTTCAGTGCTTTTATTCACCAACTACGCTCCTCAACCTCTCTTGCCTCTCAGCCTCTCTTTCGTCTCAGATCCTATTCCCAGCGCGCCGCCCCCATCCAACCTCTACGCCGTAGCTTCGCGCAACCGCAACGCATCGCTTTGGCCTCCCACCTGCGCTACAACTCCACCATTCCGTCATCACCTCCAAAACCCCGTCAACAGCCTTCTACGGGAACCTCCGCCCCCTCAGCCACCACCCTCCCTCCCCCCTCCCCCTCCCGGAACCAACCCTCCTACTCCCTAACCATCACCTGCTCGCCCTGTACAACGCGGTCCACCCACACAATCTCCAAACAAGGCTACCACAACGGCACCGTCTTGATAACCTGTCCCGACTGCAAAAACCGGCATGTCATCTCCGACCACTTGAAAATCTTCTCCGACACGAGCGTCACCATTGAGAGTTTGATGCGGGATAAGGGGGAGCTAGTGAAGAGGGGGAGTATCAGTGGGGAAGGGGATGTGGAGTTTTGGGATGGAGAGGATGTGGGGGGGAAGAAGAGAGGGGGAACGGGGGTGGGGGAGGTGGAGAGGGAGAGAGCGAGGGAGGAGGTGAGGAGGGAGGTGGATGATTTGTGAGGGGGGTTTTCGGAGGGAGATGTGTCACAATGGCAATTCTTAAGAGGTGCATGGCGAATCATCAGCAGTGCTTGATAGCTCGAAGCCCATCGCCAGTCATTCAGACCGCATGGAGCTGGGATCAGGTATCTCATCCTCTGTACTATAGGGAGGCGTATGTTGGTATGAGGGGGATCCTCCTGTGGGTGGTTTACTGAGACTATCTGTTCAGTTATGGCATAGATTGTATAAAGTGTAATTTAACTTTTAGTGTTTAGTCATTCAGTTTTGTCGTCTTCCTCATTCTGGAAAACAGTCATTCTTGCACACAGCATCTTTCCGATGGCCGCTCAACCCGACTTCCAGAAGTTATCGAACGGCATGATCACCGCCGGCCAAGAAATGCTAAAGCTTCAGAACATTCCTGCTATTGATCAACCTCGTACATTACACGATGAAATTGCTGCACTTGGACGAGAAATGAACGAGCAGTTTGAAAGATTGAGCGATAAATTTGAAAGATTAGATCTTCATATGAAAGTCGAGTAAGCATACTTCTAAACACTATTATAATTTTATGAAAGCTAACATCATGATCAAAGTGCGGTAAATCAAGTCGTCAGAGTTTGTAACTCGCATATCACCAGTCTCGAGACAGAGCTTCAGATGTTGCACAATGAGCATAATGAGGCAGTATATGGGTTCCCGGAGAACTTGACGGAGTTAGCTGGATTGAATGGTAGGAAGTTCTTTCGACTTTAGACATCAGATATTCACTAATGTATGAAAGATACGTCAATCTCCAATCTCCTCAACGCGTTCAATTTACCTACGGATGGAGCGGTGGCTATGAAAAAACGTCGCTTCGAGTACTTTATTGGAGTGGTAATTAACGCTTGAAAGAGACAGCGTTACTGAAGGGATCCTGCCTCCAAAAACCGAGGCCAAGACACCAAAAAGTAGATATTAGCCGCAATTCCGCTACAACACTGAAGTCCCTTTATTCCATTGCGCCTTTCATCTTCAAACTTCCTATTTACACGTCTTTCCCGCTCTCCTCCTCCTCCCCCCCCTTTTTTTTCCTCTTCGCCTTTCCCCCCTCCTTTCCCGCCCCTTTGTTCAACCAATCAGCCATGCTCTTCCTCTCCTTCTCCGTCGCCTTCTTCTCCTTCTCCAGCTTCCTCTCAAACTGCTCTTGATACTTCGCCCTCTCCTCCGCCCCCTTACCCGCCAATTCCTTCTCCATGGCCTTAAACCCTTCACTCTCAGCATCCGTCCCTATCAGTCTCTCTAACATCTTGATTTCGCGCGCCCAGATCCGCTTGTCCTCGATTTCCCTGCCGTCTTCGTCTTTGCTGTCGATCGGGGTTTCGAGGACCATGGGCAGGCCCTCGAATCGGGGCTCGTTCATGACGTTGTGGAAGGCTCTTAGGCCTAGGAAGCCTAGTCCGATGTTCTGATGCAAATCCCTGTGACTACCGAACGGCGCTTTTGAGTCGTTCAAATGCAAGGCGCTCAGATACTTCATTCCCACCACCTCATCAAACTTCCCCAGAGTCTCCTGAAACGCTTCTTTACTTCTAAGATCATACCCGGCAGCAAAAGAATGACAGGTGTCCAAACAAACGCCGATGCGTGATTTGTCCTCGACGAGCGAGATGATGTCACGAAGGTCTTCGAATGTGGAGCCAATGACGTTGCCGGCGCCGGCCATGTTTTCAAGGAGGGGTTTTACGGTTCTAGTGGCCGCATGTGCGCGGTTGAGTGAGGCTGCTATGCGGGCGATGGCCGAAGGGCGCGGGGATGGGCCGGTGGAGCCTGGACTAAGTGGCATTAGTAAGTGGTTTCATTCAGGAATCGAAATAGATGATGGCTTACTGAAAGTTGTAAAGCTTGATGCCGAGGTCCTCGCATCGGTTCAGGTCCTCCAAGAACGAAGTATAGGCTTGGTTGGCCCTTTCTGGATCTTCTTGAGCCAGATTAACAAGATATGAGCCATGGGGAATCACATGGCTATGATGGTATTAGCCTCATGCATAAAAATCGACAAGACCAAAGCATTGTTACCTCGCAGCATCATAAGTGTGTTCTTTGCAGTGTGACTTGAACAGCACCTTATGCTCATCCTGCAACGGCGGGTTCTCCCACTTCCGTTGAGATTTGAGGAACAAGGCGAACGCGTTACCACTAAGCTTGTATTAGCCTCAAAGATTGGTACGAATAATACTCGTATAAATCACCCAATGTGAACACAGTTGGTGACCGCGTTGTGTACTCCTGGATACATTGTGCCGTCTCAATATTAAGTTTTCTACATAGCTATAAGGCCATAACGAACCTTTTGCGCTGCTCACGTGGGCTCCAATGTACATGTGTAGGCTAGCCGTACGTGCGGCGAGAGGCATTGCTTCCGCCTCTTTCTCTTCTTTTGTCTTTCTTTTCCGCTTGACCTTCTTTGGCGAGCCTTCTTCTCCTACTTCGTCCTCTTCTTCGTACTTGGCTTTCTCCTGTTTCGCCTGGCGCTTCCTTTTCGTTGTTTTGGGGCCACCTTCGTCTGTCAAGGGCTCTTTGACTTCGTCTTGTGTCTCTTTTTCTCCCCGGCCTTTTCGCTTTCGCTTGACCGTAATAGGTGATACTTCGTTTATTTGATCTTCTTCTTCTTCGTTGACTCCTACTTTCACCCTTTGTGTGGTTATTTTCGAGGTTTCTTCACTTGTTTGTGCCTCTAGATTTTCTTCGGCTTTTATTACCTTCGTCTTCTGGCGCTTTGGAGAACCTTTGGGCGTAGCTGGTTTCTCTGCGCTTTCAGTAGCGATGTCTAACACAATCTTTGCTGCAAGCTCAAGATCACCCGCAGCGAGATCTTCGTCGTGGTGTACCTCTGGGTCCTTTGTGTATTTCACTTCTTGAAGGTCAACCCCTTCCCGCAGACTACTTTGTTTGATGACTGTACCCCGTCTCGTCCTCGCTCTTGTATTCGAGCCAACCAGATCTGGCGTAGAGACAGCTTTGTGCTCTGAATTTTGGACGCCTGTGGATTTGCGTGGTGCAGCCCTCGCATGCTTCGAAGCAGGCATGGCTGGTAGGTAGTTCGTTGAACCACCTACTAGTACATGTTACAGCTTCATCACAATATCCATTAGTTTGATGAGCCCGGACGTAGAGAGGATGGCCGATCGGAGCTCCCTTGTACTTAAGGTATCTACTTCAGTAAAGGAGTTGCTACTTATAATGAGCACTAAGTCGAGTCTAGCAAATCTAGTAAACGCGTGCCGGCGCGTTCGGCCCGGACCGCTACATGTGTGCTAGCTAAGGGGGCACGGGGGTCATGCTAACAAGGTATCATCAGCCGGGGCAGCTCGCATTTGACCATATATCTTTCTTTAGTGACCACACGACTGATATTGAATTCCTCTACACACGGCTTCCAGATAGAGGAATGAGTGGAAGGGGAGAGTGCAAGCGAAAGTGCACAATCCATATGCACCTCGAATTTTCTCCAACTTGGATTGCTTTTTAATGTACAGACGTCGAGCGCGTTATCTCTGTTGCCGCAATAAGTGCGGATGCCAGGATAGCATACCCGACTACTTCCTTTCCTCCTGCTAATGTTAGGTACTGCTCATACAATGCCAATCCTTTGAATCCCTTAAGGCCGCCCAAGTCAAAGACTTCCAATCCCGTACAACCTTCACGCACCGGCACAAGCGCCTACCAACAGCCATTCTTATACTCGATACGCACATTTCTCCTTCAAAGCCATGTCATGTATTTTTCTTCCTTCTCTCCTCGTCGACGTCTCATATCAAGTTGTCAATCTGATCATAATGACCTATGTAGTATCTACATTCATCTTTTTATTTCTCTTCCTCCAGCCTCAAGCACATTTGGTCGCTGTTCCAATCCATCACGCCACCTATGCTCTGTACATTTTCGTCAGCTCAGGCTTGGCTCTTGAAAAACACAGCTAGGCAATATTTGTTACACTGCGCGGTTTGCAAAATCTTGGAATTTTCACGGTACTCACAATTGCGTTGAGACCTTTGGGTATGTGTGGACTACGGTTGAAAGAGAGACCATGTTGAAGCCGGCTAAAGGAGTATCGGGTTTGGCTGTGCCTTTGGGACTCTGTGATTGGAGGGTGGATTTCTTTGCGGAATGGAGATTTTAATTGGGTATTCTGAGCACTAGTGATTTTTGGGTCTGTGGTTCTGCACATTGAGGGCAGTAGGCTGCTCGAGACGCCGTTGAATGTGTTCGGAAATAGGAGCTTGGAAACGACTGAGCAGGGCCAGGGCTTGGTGGCCTATGTCGCGGACGTGGGTGAGGGTATAGAGCATGGAGTCGGAACATGATCAGAGTGTGGAGGCGTGGTGCGTACTCGAGGACTGAAAGTACTGCAAAAGAGAGCAAGATCAAGAGGGCAAACCAGGAGGATTGAAGATGGCGAATGCGTCGGGTGCTTTTCGGATGATTTTCTGAAGGGATATAGTATTTGTGCTATGGCTGACGCGTCACCGCATGCCGTCTACTGCATTCAAGCATGTACCCTAACGTTTTACGAAAATGTTCGTGACTTAACAAGTCTCAAGTACATCCACATATATGGCTGGCAACGAGATTCACCTGTACGTGATGCCGACTACGAACCTTTTGATTCTATTCTGTGTCCGAATAGAAGTCAGAAGAGTCAAGAGATCTCAATCCGACGCAGTTCAAACGATGTTAGAACGTTGCGTGATCATGAAGACTGTCGTGCAGAGTTTTCACCTACGCGACAACATCTCTTCTAACAGCCACAATCGATCTACGAAGAAGATTAATGACATGTCGATGTCAGTAAGAGATGAGAAGATACTACTAGTAGAATAGTCGACTCAGGTGAAGAGTCTGAGAGTCGTGACTACAAGTGACCGAAGAATTTGCGATTCGTCGACTGCGTCGATATTGAAACGTCTTCATCACATCGACAGTGTCGTCGAGTAATTGATGAAAAGATATCAGATAGAATAGACGAATCAGATGATGAGTCTTGAGTTTGTGACTACATGTGCTCGAAGAAGTAGTGACTCGTCGATCACGCTGATATACTGAAAGAGCTTGAGCTCATCTTCTTTACTTGACGTCAAGTCATACATCTATCTACGTGAAAAATTGAGAGCGCATGAGAACGATCAGAACGCATCTCTACTATCGATCAGCTAAGCATCGAACGATTGTGATCGCACGTCTATACTAACAATCTATTCAACGTCTACGTGACACAAGTCAAATCAAGAGAAGGAAAGAATTATTCAGTACAATCACACTCTATCTTCTCATCGTGCGCGTCTCTCTTTCATCACACATTTCTCTGCTCAATGAATGACAATCATTGAGCAAGAGAACACAGTTTCTGCGTTACAATCACGAGCATCACGAATGCAAAGAAACGTCTTTCGTCTTCGAATCGAGAATCGAACCGAAACATCGTTGTATAGAATATCGTCAATGAAGAGCAGAGCAAAGACGATGCGTTACAACAAACAGCACAGACACTCATAAGAGTTTACTCGAGCGTCACGCGCTGAATAGAAGCTATAGGTTCATTATTTGGTACATAGCCTCAAAACTCACTGTTTCGACGACGCGAAATCGTCGTGTAGTCGGCGAGCGGTTTTCTCCCTCAGAGGGTTTTGTCCGTTCGATACACATAGCATAGTTTCCCCCATGGGTCGGATTTAAACCGATGTCACAAGGGCGTATGAATTACAATCATTCACATATATACAGAATCTGAGACTTAAATGTACTACGTGTTCTTGATACTCTCTAGTGTTATCAAGTATCCTGAGAGTCAGAGCGTAGAACGGCTCTATCACGTGATGTTGTTCGTTGCTGAGCAACGGCACATCGTGACAACAGCTGGTAAAATAATCACGGCAAGGTACTAACGACACCAACTCTTCGCTACTAACCAAAAGTCCTAAGAGGTAAGTGAGGCATTATGTCGGTATCAGAAGACCTCATTAGTTTCGATATTATCGAATCTCAAAAAGAGAACATACAATCGCTCCCAGGAGGTCGCTCAGCAAAGGCGTTGGCGTCAACATTCGGACCGAGACTATTTTCGTCGCCCACACGAGGCGATACAAGAAACCTCAATGATGCCATTAGGCAGGAGTACGAGCTGGAGATAATCGCCATAGCTGATTCTGACGATCCTTTGGACGTCTACGACCGCTATGTTAAATGGACGTTGAGCGCCTACCCTTCCGCACAAGCAACGCCTGACTCGCAATTGAGACCGCTCCTTGAGCGCGCGACGAAGGCTTTCCTTCCGGCTTCACACTACAAGAACGATCCGAGATATCTCAAGCTATGGCTGACTTATATACGGCTCTTCTGCGATGCTCCTCGCGAGACCTTTGCATACCTTGCGAGACACAGTATTGGCGAGGGCCTTGCGCTGTTCTACGAGGAATTTGCTGCCTGGCTTGAAGGCGCCGGTAGATGGACTCAAGCGGACGAAGTGTATAAGCTCGGTATCGAACGCGAGGCTAGACCAACGGAGCGTTTGGTGCGGAAATTTGGTGAATTTCAGCATAGATTCGAACAACGAGCTCAAAATACAGACGAACCTTCGTCACCAGCTTTGCCAACGGTACGGCCAGCTTTGGTAGCCAAGATAGATCCTTTTGCCCTATCAACGCCGAGACCTGCAGACCCTCAAGCGCAGAGACCTTCCTCAGCCATTGGTGGATCTTCGCGAAGCGGAAGACAAAAGCTTGCTATCTTCAGCGATGCAGACACACCAGCGACCAGCGGAATATTGGCTTCAGCCGGAACAGCGAAAGGTTGGGATAATATCGGGTCGATCTCCGAGCGGAAAAAGGAGAACGTGATGGAGACAAGGCCATGGGCTGGGGAAACCTTAAAGTCTGGAAAGAAGACGAATGGGCCTCCAAAGATGATGGTATTCAAGGACGAGGTATGAACTTCACCATGATTCACCCGTTCGCATATTTACGATCACAGGACTAATTACTGGCATTTCGGGGTTGGCTTCATTTCAGTCAGTTTCGCAAGCACAGATACCACCTCAAATAGTAACATCAAATTATGCAGACATACAACAGGTAACAAACTCGAAGACGGGCAAGATTGAGCGTGTCTTTGTGAATCTTGAAGCAATATACCCTAATCCTAACGATCCTCTTGAGGAGATGAGTTTTGAAGAACTAAGGGCACTCTCTCGTGGCTGGCTTCACAAGGACTGGGCGGCAGAGAGCAAACAAAGATCATCTAATCAGCCACGGGTAGCGACAATCGAGCAGTCATCGCCCTTAAATACGGCAGACGAGCCTGCGAACGACTCACTTGCTGATGGCAACGAACAGAACTTAGAGATACAAGACAACCTTAAAGGATTGGGTGGGATCCCAGCTGTCGAGGACAGCAGTCGGGCCGGAAGAAGTGGACGGCCGAGGAAGACTAAGACTATGGAGGTCAAAGTGGAGACTCAGACAAGTAAGGACTTGCATGAGATGGCGACTTGCACTAGCTAACCTGGTCTCAGTCAAAACCAATCTTGAGTCACCCACTGGCCCAAAGCTGAAAAGAAAAGCCTCTGCCGAGCCTACTATGACTCTACACACCAAAGCAGCAAACAACGACATATTAGATATTTTCAACCAGCCTTTGAAGAATGTCCAACCGATCACAAGCCATGCAGACAGCGCAGGTGAAAGTGATTATGAAGACGATGACTACACTAGCGCTGGTGAGAGCACTGGTACGGGCAGAATATCTGGAACCAGCGAATTTGGCGATGATGAGCGAGATTCAAGAAGCGCCGCGGACCCTGAAGAAACAAATGCTGAAAGCGTTAGTCCATGGTCGGATTTTACCAGGAGCAAGCATGTCCCAAATCTCAATATTATCGAGGATGCGAATAGCGAATCCAACGTTGATGGATTTGTTGTGCTTGAGGATGTCGCAGCTGATGAAGAAAAGGACGAAGGTGTTGTAGATGTGGTAACACCCACCTCTCCTGTATACAGAGATGGACAACCTCGACCAAAATATGTACCTTTGCCTCCCGAGGACTACGAGCCACCCATGCGACCATATCGAGATCCTGTGCAGGTCTCGCAGAATAGACTCCCATTCATGACGCCTATCGTCGAAAAGACCGAATCTTCGATGGGGGCCTTGACCATTCGGGAAGAAAAGGACTATTTCAACTCGAAAACTCCTTCACGGCGACATGGTGACGGCTCGGTAATTGATGAGTTCGAAGATGAGCCTCTCAGCAGTCCATTTGAGGAGATCATTAACGAGGCTAGAACAAATCGTTCGAAAGTCAAAGGCCCCAAACAATCGGAGCCCGGTACAAGTAAAATCGGTCATACCTCAACACAAGAATCTGTTGCTAAGAGGAAAGCAAAAGGCCCAATAATCAAAGACACCCAATGCAATCCCGTTGACGACGCCATTCGCCAATCCATCCTAGATAACCTCGAAGTACCACTTTCACACTATTCAGGCTACCACGACTACAGATCTCAAGCCTTCAATAAAACACCCGAAATCCGCAAATACATCAAAGCCCTCGCTAAAGCCTCCTCAAAAACTTCCTCAGATAAAACAACAACCTCCCTCTCCCTGCCGCCGACACTCCAATTCCCCTCTACCCCTAGCCAAATATACACCATCAAACGTGAAATTGGCAAAGGCGCCTTCGCACCCGTGTACCTCGCTCAAATCTCCATAGAAGACGATGCAGCAGAATTGCAATCACCATTAGTCGCAATGAAATGCGAAGAACCTCCTACCTCCTGGGAATTCTACATCATGTCAACTCTCCACTCCCGGCTGTCCCTCTCCAGCCACCGCGCCACTACTTCCGTCCTAATACCCTACTCCCTCCACCTCTTCACTGACGAAGTCTACCTTCTCGAAGCCTACCACGACCAAGGCACCCTCCTCGACCTTGTCAATAGCGCCAAAACCACCCCCGCCGGCGTCCTAGACGAGTGCGTCGCCATGTTCTTCGCCATTGAACTTCTCAGGACCATGGAAGCCATGCACGATGTCGGCATCCTGCACGGTGATCTAAAGGCAGACAACTGTCTCGTACGGCTCTCCCCCTTACCAAACTCCGAAGAACTAGACACCCAATACCACGCCAACGGCTCCAACGGGTGGTCCCACAAGGGCCTCACCCTCATCGATTTCGGCCGTGGCATCGACATGCGCGCTTTCCGCCCCGATGTCAAATTCGTCGCTGACTGGAAAACCGGCAAGGCCGACTGCGCCGAGATGCGCGCGATGCGACCTTGGACGTACCAGGTCGACTACTGGGGCGCGGCGGGTGTTATTCATTCACTCTTGTTTGGCAAATACATCGAAGATGTCTGCGTGGACGCTCCTTCACGGAAAGACGGCGAAGACGCAGGAGGTCTTGGCCTCGGCATCGGACTCGGCGAGCAAGCCATTGGCGGGAAACGGCATAAGCTCAAAGAGCCGCTGAAGCGGTACTGGCAGACCGCGCTGTGGAACAACCTCTTCGATACGCTGTTGAACCCGCTGATGTTTGTGGAGGGCGAGGAGGCGGGCTGTATGCCGGTAAGGAAGAGGTTGGGGGTGGTTAGAGGGGAGATGGAAGGGTGGTTGGAGGGGGAGGGGGGGAGGAGGGGGGTTAGAGGGCTGGTGAGGAGGTGTGAGGAGTGGATGGGGGGAAAGAAGGGGAGGTAAGTGGGGTAGGCGGGTGGGTGGGTGTTATTGACGGAGGTGGTTTTGGAACCGGGGGGAGTTACTGTAGGGCGGTGGATTTAGGGGAGTTTTGCTGGGTAGCTGTGTGCACATATTGCATTTTGGTAGCCGGTCTTGTTCTAAGGAATATTTCACACGAGGGACATTTCAATCCATGCATGTGCCGAGGAAATTTGACGATAGTGAAAATAGTAGGAATAAGCTTATCAAGGCTCGAGAGTAGAATATCTTCCTTCAATTTACTGGCTATCCTTTTTGAAAAAAAAAAACACCACAGCGTCATTGTCGTCTAAATACATTCAACCCATGTCTTTCCGACGCCCGGTTGCGCTTGACATATGGACGATCCTATTTTTCCTATTGTGGACATCTTGCGTGATCGTTTGCACCCCACATCGGCTTCGAAATAAAACGGAGATCCGATTCTTCGTCTCCGTCTCCAGGCATCCATCCATCCATCGGATCGATCACAAGGAAGTCCTGTCAAAAAGGTCTCCCACCCCCGTCACAATGAAGACATGCTGTAAAAAATCCTCCCTCGTAAACCATGAGAAAGTATTGACGAAAAGCTCTCCAGTTCCGGTCGTAATCAAGAAGCTGCTGTAAAAATCCTCCCTCGTAGTCGTGAAAAAAAGTCGTGTCGTAAGTCAAAAACTCGTGAGAACATGCTGGGTTGGTTCTACGTGGGTAGAGAAAAATGTGGTAAAAAGGTTTTGGTGAAGTCCGAAAAGTAAAATGGGGGCGACAGTGAAGTAAAGGTTGAGGTATAATGCTTGTAGCAAAGATAGCTATCGCACAATTTGTACAGCGTTGAAGATGGTAGAACTATCCGGGCAAGCAGCGTCGAAACAGCTCGTCTTCGGTAGCTTGACCGAGGCGTTGGTCGATTGAAGCAAAGTTGCTGGGATCGTAAGCTGAGAGGCTCGCAGAAGCCATATGCCGCTGGGAGCGACGAGAAATCGGTCGAGGTCCGAAGCCAGAGAAGGGGGAACCCAAGCGCCTTATGGTCTGGGCTGGGAGGGTTGGCTGGCCATTCTCACGCTCCGTTGGTTCCATTGACGCCATTGAAAGCTCAGAGCTTGGCATAATATCTGATGAAACTGGTGGAGTGAACATGCTCTGCAGGCGACCACCGTTGGCGTTGACGTCTCCCAGGCTGAAACCCCGGCTTCTTACACGACGGTGACGACTTTCAGATGGTCCACCAAATAAATCTTCAAGTAAGTTCTTTCGCATATCTGAACCTCCTGGGCTAAGCTCGTCTTCGAGTTGGTGCTGTGCCCGACGTTTGTGGACGCTTGGATAGGGAAACGAGTCTTGCATCCTGAATGGCGATCGGAGCGACGGGCCTATAGTAGCTGCGTCACGAGCCTGTGATTCTGAAGTTGAGGGACGGGTATGCTGACGAGATCGACTTGGGCCCCAAGTATGAAAGCCAAAGGGGGATCCTAGTCGAGGCGCCTCGCTGGAACCATCTGAGACACCGCTGCCGAGGCCAAGGTCTGATGGGATCGCTGTAGGTGAAGCCCACGGTACTGGGGGCTCGTTGAACCATTCCCCATTCCCAGGAGTCTCTTGTGCAGGCATTATGTTAGCTGTCGAGCTCTTGCTTGCTAGCTGGGCAAGGGGTCCGCCAGGCTGCATTGTAGCTGCTGTGCTTGTCGTCAAGGAGAGCTGAATATCACGTGTATTGAATGGACTGTAATGAGGACAGACGGGACTTGAGAGTCGGGATGATTGCGAGCGAGCTGGGGAACTGGAAGAGAACGGGGATGGACTTCGAGTCTGGAGAAGACGCTGATAATGTGGAGCGATTGTCGCCTTGCGTTTGCATAATTCGCGTAATCTTCGCCGCGTTGACGATCCAGACTTGGGCCACGCAGGTAACCGTTGGAACACAAGTCCAGTAGGAGTGTTGCTGCCGCTTCTGCTTGCCCTGATGGTGCCTGGAGAATCCTCGGATGTGACTGGACTGCTCTCTTCGCCTGAATTCCGTGGAGTAGCCGAGGAAGAAGGCTTGCGTGCTACAGTCTTTGCTCCTCGCCAAGTTCGTCGTGCTTCTCGAGCCACACGATGACAAACTCCGAGAGGTGGAGCAGTACCTGGCAGCATCTTGAAGGGTGTTACAGTAGGATCTTGAAGGTAGAGAAGGTACATCGACCAGAGATGCTTGTCCATTTCTGCAGTCCAAACCAACTTGTTCTGCTTTGAGACGGCGCGAACTATAACTGAAGGGTCTAGAGCAATTGATGGTCTGCTAATTTTCTTGCCCTTTTTTGTTGGGAACGAGCCAAATGGATCTGCTGCATCGCTTTCCGGGCTAGTGCAGCTACCTCCTTGCGACTGATGAGAAGATGACAGGCTACCATTAGAGTCATCGGAAGAATCTGACATGATTGAGCATGTTGACATTGGCCGGCTTATACTCTGTCCTAGATCCAGCTGTTTGGAGCAGACCCATGCGTCGTCAAACGAAATACGCTGCGCAGAAGGAGTGCGAGGTAGAGTCACGAAGCGCCTTGAAGGTATTGGTGCAAGATGTCCCTCAATAGGCTCTGTTGCCCGTTGCTGGAACATTGGGCGTACTGGTTCTACTAATATCGGCGCTTCTATTGTAGGTATCGGAGTATCTTGAGAACGGGTAAGGTCGTTCGTGATGGTCGAGATGCTCGGTCGAGTTCGTCGCTTGATGCGATAGGCATGGGGGGAGGGTGGGAGAGGCGCTGGCTGTTCCTGTTCTGGGGTTTTAGGCTCCTCGCCTTCGGTATAATGGAATGTGAAGTTCCGAGGAAGGGTAATAGACAGTTGAGGACGAGTTCGAGGCATGATGGGCAGTCTTCTTGCCGAGGTACAGGCTGCTATGGAGGCTATTGAGACAATGTTCGATTTATATGCAGGTATTCGAGACCACACTAATGTAGATGTCTCGCTATGCAAGCTGGTCCGAAGATGTAACGAGTCGTAATTTTCGATGTTAAGACAAGAATATAGCGTGCCGTGAATGCTGCGTCAACTGCCCGCCGCGTCTCGAATTAACTTAGTCCGTGAAGAATAGTCGTGTATGGTATAATGTCTCTGTCATCGAGCAAAAGCGGTCGTGCTACGCCTCTGAATAAGCCGGATAAGAATGCTGAGGCCACAGCATCGAGGAGCGATGTCGAGAAGAATAGAAATTCTATCGGTGGCTGCGTAAAGGGAATCTCGAGCGACTGTATGAGACTTCGTGGGTTGTAAGGCTTCCTTGATACCCAATCCTCGATGTTTTAGATTTCCCCACCGTTTGTTGCTCGTGAACGCAGATATTTCGCGCTAGGTACTCTTCATGTTTGAGAAAATTCAAGCAAACTTGCGTGCTTTGTTGGCAAGCGTTGCGTTGTAGTATGATTGCTTGTTGGAACAGTGTGGATGGAACAGCTGACGCAAAACCGTCTCGGCTGAAGCACGCGGTTTCTTTATTCCCTCAATGAAGCATAGACAGGCAAAAGCAATTGGGCTTGTATCGGAGCCACAAGTAGTAGGTAGTAGGTTCGTGTGCGTTGATCTTGTCCGTAGGCGTGACTGCGGGCTTGGTACTGTCGCCTATTTGCTGAACTTCGACTGAAGATGTATCCTGCCTCAACAACTCGATGCGGAGAAAAGGAAGATCTCAGGGCGAGTGTTTCTAAGAAGAGAATCTCATGCAGGCCGACGAAGAGCGTTGAGCTAAATGTCTGCGACCGAGCGGAGGATTGGGGTACAGAAATGTGGCCGTAAAGGCTGGAACGAGCGTGATGAGCACTGCAGAGCGAGTCCAATTGGGCTTGTCGAAGGAGTAGCAGGCAGCCAATAGGTATCAGCACAGTATCCGTCCACGGGGTCTTGGAGGCAAGTTGGGCAAGTAGTGGTGGAAGTCTTGATGGGTGTCTCTGGGGTCTTGTTTAGCGCGTCTGGATCATGCGCAACGGGAACCAGGATTGACGCGTCAAAACCCCGTCTGATGTATGTATCTTTACCTCTAGCCGTATCTGTATCTTAGCCGTATCTTAGCTGTATCTTAGCTGTATCTTAGCGGGTGGCGATTGAAGAAACTCCCCGTATGATCTGCAACAAGTGTCTTTCGCTTGACAATCGATAACGAAGGGATTGGAGACGCTTGAATTGACCTCGACGAACTGCTGCGCTTGCTGCACGTATATGCAAACCCCCAAAAGCTCCGAGATACTGGGTGGGAGGGTGGGGGTGTATTGAAAGGTCTCGCTGCAATACTTCGGGCTTTCTGCCTTTGTCGGAAAAGTTTCCAAAACCCTTGAGCTTGGTCTGTCCCAATTGGTGCAAGGCGTGTGATTCTTCAGCGGTTGGTGGAAATGCAGCAGCAGCAACGATCAATTGCCTGCTACTGTGCGTGCCCAAGCTGTCAAGTTGTCTTCGATCAGCGACGGTGGAAGGAGTTCTTGCTAGCTTAGCATAAGGAAGTGCATGGCAACCTCTTCGGAGACCACGCGCCGAAACTAGCGTCTTTTTGACGCGTCTTTTCAAACGCGACTTTCTGCCCGTTTCACAGCACGGTCTGGAATTCCCAAACTATGGACATCTGCGGCCATGAGAAAGGCCGATTTTGATCCACTCAGCTTCTCACATGCTCCAAAAGACACATATGCATGTGATTGAGTCCATTTCCGGGCCTTGATTCGGTGGCCTAAGGCCTCCTTCCACCTCCGCACTTCTCCAATGCCACTTCAGGCTTCCATGACATCTGCATGTTGAAGGGCTTAGCAATTGGTGCCCAATCCGAGGTTTTACTGGCTGCCTTCCTTTGGGTGCTGCGACTTTGGTTTGCGAGGTCTAATCACGCATGGTGAAGTTTGCTAATATCCACTAACTGATAAAATCCAAAGAATTCCCGTCTGGTATTTCTTGCAGAAGGAACAGGTTACCATGACAATATAGTACTCAATCTGATACAATAACACTGAACCACATTCTATCAGCAGGTCCACCAACACTTCGGAAGGCATATCTACGACCAACGTGGTATATTTTAAAGATATAACCAGTCTCCGGCTGGGACCTCCTTGAATTGTAGATGAGCCCGTTGTTATATGCTTTTGTTCTCTTCCAAAATTGCGGGTTTGAACTAGAAGCATTGGCTCAACAACAAGATAGAACCAGTCACGGCCAAAGGACCCAGCTGAGTTGGTTTCGCTCTGTTCGTTCGCCGTCGGCAACGTTTAGCGCCAGGTGGCATTCAGCTATCAGCACCTCATATCGGTACCAGCAACCAAAGGAGAGTTTATGACACGAATATGGCCCACCGCAGCTTGCACAAAATTCCATGACATAGGCCCCGATGCATTGGAATAAGGAGGCAGCCCTATCGGAAATGGTGACTGAGGTGATGGCTCTTGTTTCGAGTCCAATGCCATTGCCTCTGAAGGGGAACGATACACCAAAGCCAGAAGAAAAGCATGAATGGCTGAATGCACAAAGTGACCATGTGATGGTCCTATCAAGGTAATCGATCAGTCCATTACGTACCGAAGGTTGATTACTTTGTGCCTTCCAAGGTTTCTCGAGGTCAATCTCGACATGTCCATTAGAGTCTTTTCTGGAACCTTCCTCACGCTAATTTATATACGCATCCTGCTTGAAACAGTCAGCGTTCGGCTTATAAGACATGCAGAACACGAGCGTTTCATACGACACTAATCTGACTAGGTATGGGACAGCACCAATCAACGCAATGGTGAAGTCTCGCCAGTCGTACAGGAGCACATTGGATCTCATAAAAACGACCTTTAGCCTCGGAACAGATTTTTGCACCTCTAGAGTAAGAAGTTAATTAGCTTTATCAGCTATTTTGTGCAGGTAAGGAATCCAGTGTCTATCTTTTCCAATATCTCCCTCCAGAGAGATTTCTCTCAGCTGTCTTCCAATATGTTTATTCCATCGACTTTGTCTGCTTGAGTTACTTAATTACCACCAGACTGAGTCCCAGAACCCACTAGTTCTTAGTGGCCCGTCTCCTGTTGTGGACTGTCCAACAATCCGAAAAGCACGGATGGAGCTTGGAATGTCACGGACCTCCAAGAGACAGAAAAAGGCTTCTTTAACTCCTTCAATGTTTTAGGGTGCTGGTTGCAAGTGCTGAGTTCGCAACTTCCACAACCAAAGCCTCCGAAATGCGCTTGAAGTTCTGTTGGAGAAGCAATCCAGATTCTTCCGTTACAAGCTCTGTACCGCTTGTGAAGTTGCATCAGTGCTCTCCAGGCGGTATAGCGGGTCAGGAACATCCAGCGTCAATTATTGCTTACTCAGCATGACTGTCTTTGACATTGAGGCAAATGCTAATCTCAACCCAACAATCTACACAACCCCGCAGCTTGTGCGAGGGCGCATCGACGCACAATCAATTCCAGCATGGGGTCTCAGTGGGTCGAGGCTGACGATGGCCAAGAAGAGATCAATGTCCTAGTCACAGGTTTCGGCGTGCGCCCCTCTGCCCATGGCTCGCTCTGTTCATTCCTCGTCCGAGTTCTAACTACTATCGCGACGCCAGCCATTCGGCAATCACAGTATAAATCCTTCCTACCTGATCGCCAGCAGCCTGCCTACCAGCTATGCTCCTGCCAAGTTTCCCCGCATCAACATTCATACCTACCCCGCCCCACTGCGCGTTTCCTACCAGACCGTTCGGGAAACCGTACCTGCGCTCAACTTCCCCGACAGCGCCACAAAAGAAGAAACCTTGGACTCCAGTGTCACTCACCACGCGCCCCACCACGTCCACGTCACCACGCCACCCAAGCAGAAACCAAAATATGACATCATCCTTCACATCGGCATGGCCCCTGGACGAAAATTCTATACCCTGGAGACGCGCGCACACAGGGACGGCTACAAGAGCAAGGACGTAGATGGACAAACATTTGAAGGAGATACTTTTTGGGAAGAGGAGTACGGCGCGCCAGAAATCCTGCAATCAACTTTCGACGCAGAAGACGTATGGAGGCGGTGGAAATCAGATGTCATGGTACCACCCTCAACACCCCCAAATCACCGCCAAGTCACTCATGCAACCCTACCCCTACCCCTGAATTCCCCAAACCCTCAGACCCCACACACACCGACTAACACCACACCCCCTTCACTCCCAGAACGAAGACATCCGCCCCTCCTCCGACGCAGGCCACTACCTCTGCGACTTCGCCTACTACACCTCCCTCGTCGAGTACTGGCGCCGCAACCCCGAGGGCGAACGACCAGTGATGTTCTTCCATGTTCCGGGGGGTGCGGAGGAGAAGGATGTCGAGAGGGGGAGGAGGGTGGCGCTGGGGTTGATTGCGGCGTTGGTGGCGAACTGGAGGAGGGGCCGGGAGAGGGGGGGTTGATATTTGTAGTGGTTTGGATTGGGGGGGTTGGGGGGGGGGGGATCGTATGCGTTCAAATGTAACTCATGTATTTCTTTCTTGCATTTCTCCTAGTCTATTTTTCACTTCTTCCTCCTATTCACGCATCATCGAATCGCACACCTCCCAACACCCGCCCAACCATCCACCCCCGTTGTCAAACCCGCTCTTCCCCAACAACCCTCTAGCCAAAACCAAAGATCCCCCCTCCAAAGACCCTTCTCCCCTTCCCCTCTCCAGTGCCCACAGATGCCCGCCATCTTTATCACCCATCCACCACCACCCCCTCCTACGCTTTATGAGAAAAAGGCATACTCCACACCCCACCCCACCCCAGCTCTAAAACCAAAACGCCATTACCCCTTCCGCTATATTCTCCAACCTTATGAGAATTAAAGTCGCTGTATCCCGTTTTTTTCTTCTCAACTGTCATAATCAATTGGGGGAACACTTGCGTCTGTTCCTGTTGTTTGTTTTGCCGTAGATTTTTTTTTTTTCGAGGTGGCGGGTCCTTCCTCGAGATTTTTGGAGCGGCCGTGTTGTTGGTTTTTTTTTTCTTAGCTTGGGGTTTTTTTTTCTGGGGTGTTGGGAACGATGCTTACTTATTGTAGACGGATTGTCAAGATGTGCGTATCGGTGGGGTTTTATTTTTCTTATCTCTTCTGCTGCTGTCGGCGCTCTCGTCGTGTTTTTGACCTTCGGTTTTGGGGATTGAGGGGGGTTGGGAGCTGAGAGAGGGGGGTTGGGCATGGGAAAGGGGTAGTGGAGATGAAATAGAAATGGATATGAGACACCAGTTTTTTTTGACAGATCAGGTGATTAGATGACATATTCATCCCACCACGCAGGCGCGATCGTAGTCCATGTCTCTTTCTAAGGAGCAACAAACTCCCAGGTTTCGGAAGGATAAGAGTAGGACTTCACTTCCTTTCGGGTGGGTTTGGTATGTGATTGTTTGGGGTGCTGAGAGGGTGGAGGGTCTCGATCTACATGAGTGGAATGGAAGACGATGGGTAAGGACGGAGAGATGTGGTGTTCGCATCGGATTCCAGGGGTTATTTCTTGGATGAAGTTTAGGGCGCAGGAACGACGTAGGTTTTGCCTATGTGTCCTGGTTTCTGGGGAGCGGGATATTTGTTGGGGTTGTGGAGGATTAGGAGTTGGGTTTGGTGTTTGGTGGGAAGAGGGGATGGTGGGAGGAAGGGAAAAGTTGAAGGATGGATGTGGGTGTAGATGGATTTGGAGAGGGAGATGATGTGGAGAAGAAGCAGCTACAAAGTCTTAGTCCAGATTTCTTTCGATTAACGAAGATACTCTTGGGCGATGACATGCAGAAACGTGAGGAAATGGATCGTGCCATGTTTTTGAAGCCGTAACGAAGAGACTCATGTTCTTTCTAGAGTGGGAAGTAGACGATTGAGACGTTCTTGGTTTGAAGCACTCAGATAAACTTAAGTAGCTTTCGCAGATGCGGATGACATCTATGATTGAGCAGTTTTGCAAGTCTGGTGCGAATTCTCTCGAGTAATGAGGTGCTCTTGAGGCTAGAACATATGAACCGAAGTCTGTGTTCTGTCTATTATTGAAAAACATAAATGTGCTTGCAGTAGTGTCGAGGGTTTTGAAAGTATTAATGAGAAAGAAATGTGGGATGCGATTTAGGGAAGTGCTTTTAGAATTTTTTGAAGATATTTTGTTCCAGGAGTGACAAGAAGCATCGGGATCCGGTCGCCTTCGATTGAAAAATCTGCCTGTAGTGGTGATCCTCGATGACTTGCTGGCATCCTCCTAACTCAGTATTTTCCCCTGGTGCCAGGAGCGCCGCTACTTGATGTCAATGATCCACCTCAACGCCTTTCCGAACCATTAGAGCTCCTCAAAACCCAAAACATCCAGGTAAAATTGTCCTCGATCATACGGGTTGGGATGGACGCGCTTGCCTCCGGAGGTTAGCATCAGCCTTTCTGACACATCTAACCCCCAGTCTTCCAAGTCCTTCAGCTCTTCCAACCTGGAGCCTTCCTCATCTAGATTTGTGTAAGCACCGTCGGAAGCGTCACTCCAAAATTGATCCACGATCCATTCGCGAAGTTTCGAATTCACTGTTGTGTTGTTGTACGCGATGCGGATTACGGAGGTCCGAAGGTTCATCGTCTGGTAATGGAGGTTGACGAGGCAGATCATGACAAAATCTCTAAATGCTAGGCATCCCAATTTGTCTGCAAGTACCCAGGCTCTGACAAGTATTGATGTGTATCGTCCATCGGCATTATCTCTCGCCTCGGGTGACAAACATAAGTCCGTGAAGTATGCTTTTCCCGTGTAAAGCCATTGAATGAAGAACTCGAAAACCGAGGGATCTTCGTCCTGGAGCTTGATGGTTTTTGAGTCTGCTTCGAGAAATGAGCCATTCAGGGCACCGGCGAAGAATGTTGAATGGTATGCGAGAAGATCTTCGGGCAGTATCCAAACCCCCAACTTCGAAGAAGAATTGCCGACCTCGACGCGTATTGATATACTGTCCTTGAGTCTGTCGTCTAATTAAAAAGTTGTTGCGGAATAAAAAACGTAGGATTAGACAAGAAGTCTCACTAAAAGGCCGATAATAAAAACAAACTTACAGATCCAAGCCTGCCTGACTTCGAATACCATCAGTAAGTGGAGGAGGTTTGACCGGAGCCATGGCTGTTTTGACGCTGATGCTTGAAGAACGTTGAAGTCACTGTGAGAAATACTGAATCTTCAATGTAGCGAATGAATGAATGAATGTGATCCGATGGAAATCGAGGCTAAGTTGAGAGGTTTCTTGAGCACTTCCAGACACAATCGATATTTCGTCAGAAAGTTGAGGAAACTCGATTTTTGAATTTGAACCATGAACTGAAGTTACAAGCGAAAGAGCATGAAGACTTATCATACAGCATACTACACTCAGCTGGCAATAGTTATATAGTACCACAAAGTCGTTTCGAATCAAGTTGGTTAAGGGAGATGAAGGAAGTATCAAAAACGTTGGTGGGCACGATATCAACAGCATGGGATACTACGTGCTGGGCCATACTGTTCTCGAAACGCCAGTGTAAGCTTCTGGGAATTATGTTAGATTATTTAAGTATACCATGCATGCACTTATCAGTAAGTCTCGCTGCTACATATGAAAAAGTAATGTTGTATGGCTTCGCCGAGAAGGAAAGCTGGTTCTATAAAGCGTGCAACAGCAAGAATCCAAGCCTGGACACTCGCCAACCGGTACAAAGTTATCTTTGCTAATCATGCCTTTTGCTCGATGTAAAGCCGTCAAACATGTAGAAAAAAATAAGGCTGGTTCTTACTCTACAACCTTGACGATCCTCGAGTGTGCTTCTTTAAAAACTCTATTCAGGGCGTCGGCAAAAACAGAAGAATGGTGCGTGAGCAATTATCTCGGAACATTTGGATCCACCATATTGCCCGGCTGACCAACCTCGACACTTGTGGCCCGAGATCTTGTTTGTGGATATTCTCGAGTGCGAACCGTCGATTTGGAAATATGGCGAGACTAGGCAGAACTTCTAGATCCATGCCGGCTTCACTCTGACCGCCATCAACAGCAACTGGAGAAGCTTCCGAGGTCATCACGTTGTTGTGTCTGGTAGCCGTGACGCGTTAGTGTGAACAAAAGTGACGGAACTAGCATTTGAAGGACATTCTCTCCTCGTCGAAGGTATGTCCAATCTATTCATGAGTTTTGTGATGGTAAGGGGTGGAACAGTGAGGTCACAGGAAAATGTGGTTCATTAGTCATGAGGTGACGGAACAGGATTCCTGAAGCTTCACAGTATCGTTACGAGTAGACTGTCAGCAATCTCACCCTCTTAGCGGTCTCTCAATCTTCGAATCTCGGCAGTGCTTCACTCCTCTTTTTGTTAACTCCAGCAAACTTGATGCTTGGTGACACTGGATTCCAATTATGTTGCACGAGTGAGAGGATGAAACTTGGCTGCGCATACTTCCATGAAATTAAGCTGATATGACACTTGAGCTAATAGAAACAAAGGCTAATATGCATAGTTCGACAGTCGCCCATAGCCTAACGCAGAGGAAGTTCGACGACTAAAAGATGTAGTTCGACCTCTGTGCCTCGATGTGGGGGAAGTTGAACGCTGCGCAGATCTATTCAGACTTCCCCCCCTCGACGTGGGGGAAATCGAACGCTGCCAAGATCTATCCCTAGTTCCTCGGCTAAACGCAGAGGAACTTCGACGTTGCATAGATCTGGCCATCCTGGGGTCGAAGACTTCCATGTAGACATCTGGTTGAGCTCTAGGGCTTGTGGGATAATCAGAACCTAGACGTTTCATAGCTCTCATCAGGTCAACGCCCCAGCCGTCCAGCTCCATCAGATCCTTCATATCCGAATCCTTAAAGTTGTGGCAGGCGTCAATACGAGCAGCCCACAGGAACTCATCCAGCGCCCAATTACGGAGCTTCGACCCTTCCGGACTGTTTTTGTAAGCGAATTGTATGGTGGATGGTTTGAGATATGCGCGATCTTTGCCGTGGTATTCAATCATCTCGAGCAAGGCCTTGTCTGAGAATGCCGAACATTCCAACTTCTTGGCAAGCATCCATGCCTGGGCCAGAGGAAGGGTATCTGGATCGTGTTCAACATTTCCAGTATACAACCAGCGGATGAATGAACTAAAGGCTTTCGGGTCATCGTCTGGCAGATTCATGGTCTCGGAATTGGCTTCAGCAGACGAGCCATTCAGGGCACTAGCGAAGAAAAGAGAATGATGGGTAAGAAGCTCTTTAGGAAGAGCCCAACACTTCACATTTGTGCCGTTGCCCACGCTTATAACGATTGACTTTCCGCCTTGAAGTCTGATTAGTTGTCAGCCACGGTCTTTGGAGCTTTGACAGAGAAGTATAGAAAATGTGTCACCCAGGACTTACAAATCTAGACCAGCTGCGCTCTTAACCCCGTCAATTATACGTGCGCTATACTTCGGTGGATCCATGCTGATCTGTTGAGACCTGTGCTAGGGACTGCAGACTAACAAGAGGGCCTAGATGGTTTTTGGGAGATGAGGTTGGTGTTAGAAGAGAATTGCAAAAAAGTTCAAAGGCGGGAGCCTGACATCTTTTGTAGGCGATGATAATTCGTGAGTAAGAACCAAAGAATGGTGATGAAAAACCTGATGACTCTGAGAGTAGTCTATTGCATTGGTGGAATGCGGGTGGGATGTGAAAGATGAGGGAATTAGGATCAGTACAATGACTTGTCCCAGGCAGGCCTGACAGTCATATGCAGAAGCGAGTGGAGACCCTGTAAGCAAAGGGCATGAAACCCTGTTATGCATCACCTAGAACCAATCCGTTCAACCCACATAAATTGGGCCTTGAATGTGTATAGATTCTGGGCTTCTATGTGCAAGATCCAATAAGCGATCTTGAGTAGACGTGATAGCTTAACCCTATTAATTTGTTGAGACTCTCATTTCCTAGCCTGCGCGCACCAATTGAGCCAGTCGAGGAGGAATGAGATCTTGACCTTGCACTGCGGATCGAATAATAATCGTTCTTGAATGCTAGCATATGCTGCCACGACCTGACGTAGGTTTTCTCTGTCCTGAGCAGCCAAGATCCTTACAAGAAGCAAGCTCGCCTGACTGCAAGCATTTGTAAAGGCATTAGACCCCTCTTTCACGGCCTCGTTATGGACTGAGTGAAGCAAATCGAGTATTGCATCCTTATCTTTAACATCCGGCACATGCTTGCCCTTGCAGAACCGAGCGTAGTCCTTCATTAAGTCACATGCCTTGCTGGATACTAATTTACTCGTAGTAGTTCGTATAACCCTAAGCAGAGGTAAGAGAATATCCAAAGCAAGGGCGCTGGCATGCCGTTGTTTGATTAATATCTCAAGAAGTTCTAGCACACGGCACTTGAAGTTGATGATCGTCTCTTTGGCATCCTTATTCTGGGACTTCTTGCTGGTGATCCTTTTTCTCTCCTTGAAGATCTCCACCAGTTGCGCGTCTACTGCAGCCATCTGCTCGTCGTTCATATCCTCATCTGTCGAATCACCACTATCATTGGAAGCACGATCTTCGGCCAAAGGTTTCGTTCTTAACGCCTGGGCAAGCTTGGCGTTGAATGCGGCTAACTCATCATCTGAAACACCATTGTCATCATTTTCCTCCCCAGAGGCATCTTTAGAGGACCCTTCTGCGTCAGCCAGATCAGAGCCGGCTTCATCCTCAATTTGCAACTGGGTAATACTAGCATCTGCCAATTGAATTTCCTCTACATCCGAAGGTTCTACAGCGTCTTCGTCGTCGTCGTCTCGGTCGAATATCTCACCCTGACCAGAGACACTTTCTTTTGTTTCTAGAACCTGTAACAGTCAGCCAGGCACGTATGCCATGAACAGATGCCCACCTTGATCATGGCTTGTAATCCAAGTCTATTTACGTCCGAAGCACAGGCCGACAAGACTTGCTGGGCCAGACGCCGAAACATCATCGATGATTTGGCTACAAAGCTGAGTAGAATCTCAACTAAGACCTCCGAACCTCCTTGTTCGCCTTTCCTCCTGTGCTTGACCAGAGAATCGTAGCAGTCTTTCAGTTCATCTAACACGTTCACAGCGTCTGCGTCTCCATTATATACTTGTATAATGGTCAAGGAGTACAAGAGCTTGAAGGCCCGAAGTACTTGCTTCTTATCAGGCTGCGCTTCCTTCTCCTTGGACTTGATTTTCTCTAATATTTTCCATGCTCTGCGGATACTATGCTCCACATTCCGTTCTGCATCAAGGATCGATTTGTAATGGTAATCATTCTCCTCCAAACGACGAATGTCTTTCACTAAAGTATACGTGAAGCGTGAGGGATCCGCAGATTTATTGATGAGGTGAGTCAGGCAAGAAGAGATCCTGGACCTGAACATATCTCGTGATGCACTTGAAATTGGTGGATTGGGTTTGTGTTCCGATAATCTGGCGCCTCCCTCGCTGGTGAAATATGCAAACTCTGCAAACATTGCTAGAATCGAGCTCGATCCAGCCAAGTGACGCAATGTCCCTAAGTCGTCTTCGTTAGCACCGGTCTGCTTTGACCGTACAACAAGTACCAAGTGGTCGGCCAGAATTTGTCTTGCTGCTGCTGTGGCCTTTTCATCTATCGCGCCAGGGCTCAAGATCAATCGACGAAATATTGACAGCAACTGCGCCAGATCCGACTCATTTACCAGAGAGAGAACCTTTTCGACCGTCTTCGTTCTCGTAGATTGATCAAAATTTATCCTCCCTTGTGGGGGCTGTAGTAGGCCTTTGATTATTGTCACGACTGTAGAAGGTTCAGTTTGGGCTCTCTTGAAAATGGCTTTTGTAGCAGTCTCGGCAATGCGATTAAGGTAACGCTCTGGAGAAGCAAGCTGGTTCATGAGGCAACGCATTAAATTCTGACTGAATAAAGCGGGAAGTAGAGGCTCAGGGGCGCTGTGCAACATTCGCTGAAAAAGTAGGAAGCCCCAATACTTTCGTTCATCGGATGATGAGCTAGCAAAAAGACTGTCTTGTTTCTTTAGTTTACAGAAGGTTTGCAACAGCGATCGGGGCCTACCCACTATCAACACACTCTGACCAAAAACTCCCAAAGTTCTGACGCTTCGTGGGCCCTGAGTATCCAGTCTGCTCTGCTGTGAGAAGTTGTGAGAGGACCACATCCCATACAAAATGTAATTTCGATGTCCAATGGCCTTTCTGCGAGGCTTTGCTAGTAGTACCAGCTTGATCGAGATCGCTAATGGAAACCTCTTTCAAAATCTTTGCAATTCTCGTCTTCTCTTTTCCGTCCAAGGGATCATCGTTGTGCCACATCCCTGCTGGTAAGATGACACCTGGGATCTCAGAATGTACTTTTAACCAGATTGCCACTCCTTCGGGCGTCTTTGCAAGGCTACTTTCCTGAAGTTTATCGATGATTAACTGGGCGTATCTGGCATCACTCCCTTTCGAGCCCAAGTCCTGCACCGCTCCATATAATATCCAACCGCATTCCTCTCGTAGACTTGACTTCTTTCTAGCTAAGTCCAACACGATCTCGAGAATTTGCGACCATGGTTCAATTGCAAGAGTTGGCTCGAACAAAACACCCGACTTGACGAGCGCTTTTGCACCGAAAAGCCGTCCAAGTTGGTGGTCTCTCACCTCCTGTGCAAAAATTTGAGTCAACCTTACAACCCTTCTTGATAGTTGAGTTACATACCTCGCCAGATACATTTCCTGGGGTGTGGGTCTGTTCTTTTAGCGTCTCAATCAATTCCGATATTCTCTGATTACCAGACAAAATTATGGAAGTAGGGTCATATAGTTGAGTTAATAGTTCTGTGAGCGCTATCGAAAAGCCCAGTCTTGCTGCCTTCCGGCCACTACACAGTCCCCTCACCAGTCTTCTAATGATCTCAGTGACATCTTGGGCTGTTGGATTCGCCTCAGGTGAAACTCTTAGTAGCAAAGCCTGGGCCGCTTTAATCCTGATTTCGTCATCTATGTTTGCAAGATCCTCATATATTTCTACCAGTTGAGTATCAACAGTTACTTGTTCTCTTCGCCGTTTGTTAGCCATGACGTTGAGTTGATTGATGTCGTCCACGCAAATCAGTTTTGCAATAGAATATGTCAGTTAAGAACATCGTGTTCTACAACAGAGACGATCCTCCCCAAACATATTCAATCTTGGTTTTAATAATCGCAATCATGATCTTGAGACGGGGACTTTGGAAAATCTAAGCGAGCTTGAGCTTCTCGGGCCGAAAATCACGAGACTTCGTGTCCCGAACGCGATCCCTGTTTGTTTACAACAAGGAACCCACGCACGGCAAAGCAGGACTCTCTGCGCTTCCATGTCTCATCCACTCCGATATCCTTCACCTTGGCTTATCAGTTGCTGCCAAGTGCCAACTCGATACTCATGAGTCTCAATTTGGCACTTTCGCTGTCTGTATGCCATTCTTCAGAAACTTGTATTCTCGTTTCGAGAATTTTGCTCCAAACATTGCAGTCATCAAAAGCAAACGTGCCCCTCAGACATATCAACCGCTATGTAAAAGACATGCGGAATATTGCGCGCTGACACAGTATGTATCTAGTTATATGTGGCTACCTGTGACAACGAACACCTTACCAAATCCAGGCTTGATCCGAAATCTGGACAACCACTACTGTTTCGGTCGGCCCTGCTGGGCTGGACAGTAGTCTGGACTGTACAAGACCGTGGGCGCCAGCACAACCGAATCAGATCGATCGGACACGCTGGCGCGTAAGTATCCTGGCAACAGGACCTGTTGATCGCAAGGATCGTATCAAGTAAGTAATGATATGCCCGGATGGGGCTGAAAGTAGCGACTCTAAACACCACACCAATGACACCATTCCATTTTGGGAGTAAATAGACGGCAATTGCGTGACCACACGTGATACGAGGCACAGGATGACGGTATAGGCTGGGCGCTAAGGAGTGGTGAGTTGGCATCGTTGGCTTTGTAAATTGGTGACACAGCCCTGGCGGAGCTGAGTACTGTAGCAGATAAAGGCCCTAGAGAGATGTCAGCAATAATGAAGGACACTAGGTATCAGAAGTTGGCAAATCGACTTTAGACTCCTAATCAGGAATCCTGGATATGACAATCGCAGGCCGGTAAGGAAAAGGACCAGTAGTACGACCGAAGAACACAATGATATTGTTGGAAATTCCAGATAGCGGATAGGCCGACTGTTGATATCAGATTGACCCGCAAGTTTTCCGCAAAGCCACGACGACCTTCCGTCATAGGTACAGTAGAGTATCTCGGGTCACCAAAGCAGAAGATCTCGTGAAACACATCCAATAAGCTCGTAGGAAAAATTGAATTCGTTTGTGCATTGTCCTAAATCAGAACCCTAACCGCCTAGGGAGCCGCCATACTGTAAGGTAGTACTGTGTAAATTGAAACCACGCGCTTTGCTTTCATTAACCAAGTCATATGCATGCAGGAGAGCAGGCTGAACTGCAAATTAATTGGTAGAATTTGTAATTAGTTTATGCACGAACCGCTGTCTTGCAGGTGAGGTACCTGAAGTTTACTAGTAGTTGCTACAGTACTAAGGTACCTCATGATCTCCATCCATCCCACCATCGTTGCTTCGTCAACAAGGCCACTCAACCTTCACCCGAGCTGGGCCGTCTCAATCGCTTTTGCACCTTCACGAGCTTGTTCCTTCTCTCCTCCTCTTTATCTCCTTATTACTACATCCTATCTCGACGGTCTCTCCTCCCCCGTCGGTTCGTATGTCGCCCGTTCGGCCTAGGACAAGTCACATCCTTCGAACGACGACTTACGAGCAGCTCCCAATGGTTCAGCACAGCCGGTAAAACCGACTTCGACATTGTTCATCCATCAATTCGACAATGTATTAGGTATAATAGCTTACGACCACGCCCACCACTCTATCAAGTAACCGTATCTTTTACGAGAACTTGACCTAGTCCCAGACCCAACTACGCACGGAACCAGCGATTGCCATTGAACACTCATCAATTGGGCCCCTCTACCTGAGACACCATTAGCAACTGCTTACTGAAGACGTATACCACGCTGAACACGTTGACGACATACGCCATACGCTCGGAATGGAACGTTCTTCGCCCTTGGCTGCCATGCAGCCCCCTTCATTCCCGTTCGGACAATGGGGTTGCCGAGCCGATGCGAGTTCATACTCCAACTATGGTGGACAATATGGAGGAGGAAAGGCAGCATTTGGCCCAAGCAGCTTCAATTTTAAGGATCTCAGCATGTCCAGAGCCCCGTCGGACTATTTCAGTCTGAAGCCTGTCCGGGGGTCGTCACCAACCGCCAGCCTCGCGGCAGACCTATCTCAAAATTTCCACATTGATCAAAGGTATACTACTCCATTCTATTGGATTCACGATGATGCTCACAGTTGGCAGTCCGCAGTTGCCGACTCCTCGACGATCATTATTCTCGACGAACCTCTTTGCTTCAATCAATGGAAGGGGTATGATAGCCTTGCTACATGGTGTGGGCGGACGCTCACTTTTGAATAGAAAACGCGACAACCCCCCCACTGCCCTCGTCTTCGCCCGGTCCTTACAACGAGTCAATGGAAATATCCCCCCTACCCCATAAGGTGCCCTACGCGGTGGTAACCCGACTACGAGTCCAATCACCGACGCCAGAGGAAATGCCTGTCGACGTAATTACCCCAAACGCTCTTAGTGAGATGGAAGAAGCCCCTCCGGAAGTCCTGAAACAGCCTATTTTCTTCGAGTGAGCTGCTCCAGATTCGTTCATTGCCGAAATCTAACATGTCATAGACGAAGAAGGTCTACTTTACTGAGACCCTCTTTGGCTCGTAGTAAAGGCCACACTACCAGCTCCGTTTCTTTGAGCTCTGCAAGGGCTGAGAGCCAGCATCCGCCATTCAGATTTGGAAATGGACTTCCAAATCCACCACCGTCACTCATGTCGACTGACGAATGTTTTGCTTCTTCGCCACCACAGGAGAGAAGACCTCAGTCCGCCAATTCTCCATTACTTTCTGTCATGGGCCCTCCAAGGCTGAAACAACCCTTCCCGGGTCTGAATGGTCATACACGAAATTCTGGCTCTCCTATCATAGGTCATGTTCGGAAACCCTCGGGGCCAACGCAGCGGCCAAGAAAACAATTCCGTCGCTCTCTCAGCATGTTTGAGCATCCAGCAGATATGATGAAAGAGGAAAGGAACAGCTTAAGCGCTACAGCAACACTGGAAGCCATCATGGATATCGATGACATTCCTCAATTACACCTACCCCATTTCGTTTCGGATGAGGAGAGCCTTCCACGTATTACCAAGGAAACCGTAATCGAGGTCCTGGATGGCAAATATGAACATTGCTATCATGAGGCCATCGTGGTAGATTGTCGATTCGAATACGAATATAACGGTGGACATATTGATGGGGCTGTTAACGTGAATAGCAAGGAAGAACTGGGCAAAAGATTGTTTGATACGCCTTTGTCCGACAAAACGCTGCTTATTTTCCATTGCGAGTATTCGGCACATCGAGCGCCTCTTATGTAGGTGTTGCTGTTCTTATTGACTTGGAAATACTAATGACATTCTTAGGGCCAAGTTTCTCCGTCACAAGGACCGCGCTGAAAATGCTCATCGTTACCCCAAACTGTCATACCCCGAAGTGTACATTCTGGATGGAGGCTACAGCTCATTCTTCATGGATCATAGATTGAGATGCTTTCCCCAAAGTTACGTGGAAATGGATGCCAAGGAGCATGTGACTGCCTGCGAGCGTGGACTTGGCCGTATGAAGCAACAGCGCGCTAAGCTCAGTCGTGCACAGACCTTCGCGTTTGGCCAGCATAACCAGCCTATGGATGATAGTCCTACTGCTCCCAATCGACAGTATAGTTCTCTCATCACGGGGATGGATATCTCTATTGTTCAGCCTCTCGACTCTGTGCAGCGATTGCTCTCTAGGCGTATGGCGTCGTACTAATACTGCAATTATACCGCTTGCACTTCGTTGCACTGGACGGTAGCATACTTTGCGATCCTCTATGGTCCCAAGGACTTGTCTCGGCGCTTCTCAAGGCCTATCTCGGCCAGTATCGCATTGCATGCACTGGAGTTCACAGTGCCTTTGGTCAAGTTTGACCACAACTTCCTTTAACCATCAGGACCTCTTGATCGTTCACCAACATCTCGTAATCTACCTCGAGAGGCTGTATTATTTGAAACCTTGAGCCTAAGAGCTCCAGGTCTTTGTCACATGTACTCTGGCCCTGGTGGCTTGCTATATGCGGATCTGTCAAATCGCCTCATAATGTTAGGCTTGGAGCTGATGGAAATCCTATCACTCTCTATCGATTTCGCCACGACGATCATTAGCACGCATTGTTGAAACTGTTCTATCAATTCGAATTCTGCACTACGGATATCGTCTTGACGACCATCCTGCGGTAGGCTTTCACGTTTGGCATCCATTTAGCGACGTCGTCAATCATCACATTCACAACCCAACAGAGGGAAATTTTGTGAGAACTTGCAATTGGTTTAAAGCAGTTCCCGTGCGAGCTTTCAAATATCCTAGAATGCGGCGGCTTTCTCGTGAAAATGGCTAAGTTCTGGCCAGATGGCTAGGCTGCTATACATGCCGATTGTTTTACCATGGAAGACTACTTAACAGAGGAAAGAATCATACACAGGGGAACAAGAAAGGCCAAGGGTGGCCGAAATCTCCATGGCTGTGGCAGTATCCAGGAGTGCTAAGCTAACTCTGTAATCCTAGCACAATCAAAGTTTATTATCAGTAACCTTGTTTATGAAATAGTAATTCAGGCTCGTGATGACTTGATGCAAGTTTTTGAAGTCTTCGAACCTCATCCCTAGGTACCTATGTTAGCTCTTAGGGTTTAGGGCACGGAAATAGGTAAGCGAGCCGTAAAGTCCTGAAGTACCTCATGTCTGGTATACATGGATCTACCCACCAAAAACTGGCATCATGCATACCTTTTTGATCTAATGGGCAATTTCGAGGTATTGAAATGGATATCGATGACATTCTGGCCGAAGTGGACGGCGATGCAGTCCCTCTCGACACCCGCGATCTGCAGGAGCTTTCGCGCGCCTGGGTCACCGAAAGGAGCGCCCCAGAGATTCTACCCTGGCCGGCAGGTTTGATGAATCGCGTCTTGAAGAGGATAGGTCAGCAGGTAGGCTTTCTGTTACAATGTCCTTGTATTCAAGGGACGAGCTTACTCAAAGGGTTGCGAAAGATTGAATTGGTAGAGGAGCAAACTGGCAATGTCGATCCTAAGGCGAATTTCCGTCTTATCATCATACAAACAGAACTCGAGAGATTTAAATTCCTCGTACGGTCGTATTTGCGGGCAAGGATTGCAAAAGTGACCCCCACCATCCATTTTCCATGAGCGTTCAACCAACAGCTCTTCAGATTGACAAATACGCCCTCTACATTCTTACCAACTCTGCCCAAAAATCCCGTCTATCACCGTCCGAAATCCAGTACGCTACCACGCACCAATCTCTCCTTCACGCTCATTACCATTCTTCTTTCCTCTCCCAATTCCCCAACTCCTTGCAGAGATTGGACGACACGGCTGGAGGAATCAGTATGATTGAGCAGCCGGATATGGATAAGGCGGTATTTATAAGGGCTTTACGGGATGTGGATACGCCGATTGTTGTGGAGGGCACAGATACGGCTTTTGAGATGAGGAGGAGGGATGTATACGTGGTAAGGTGGAGTGCGGTCAGGGAGTTGGTGATGGGTGGGGATGCGGAGCTCATATAAAAGATGGTGGGTATAAAGCTACAACTGCATTCTTTGGTGCAAAGAAGAGCGCCAGAACAGCTACCTACGGTTCTCGAGAGTTGCGGTACGAATCACCCACCATTGAAAATCCATGGCAAATTGTCCATGCCATTATGACCTCTAAAGCTCTAGCCAAGGGGTGCTTTCACACTTAGCGAGCTGGGGCGTCAGCTCAGCTCTATGCAACTCGAATTGCTTGCTTCCGAGATTCACTCCAGCGCCACGCAATGTAAGAGGTTTGGTGCGTTCCATAACAATTAATGCATATTGAACATTACTGACAATTCTTAGGGTTTAATCTACTAGAAATTTTGAGGCTTAAGCGGAATGATTAAATACCCGAAGTGCTCTAAGCCGTGGGTGTGTGGGTCCATGGAGGCACTTGCTAGCGGTCTGGGACAGAATGCAGCAAAATGGACACCCTATGGCATGAAAGGATGGTTGGTGGTCCACTGAAAACACGTTTCTGGATATTCCTATCTGTACATTGGATACCATATAGAAGGATGCACAACGAAACACGAACCCAGAATGGCCATCTCTTCTCCTCTTTTCGATCTTGGGGCAATCAAGCGTCCCCCTGAGTTCTTCAAAAGAGGTCTTGTTATTTAGCTTAACCTATGTCCTCTGGCCCAACACAGGGTATCGTACAGTTCCTAGTTACCATCATGCTCTTGGGATCGACTGCGAGGTATGCAAACAACGAGATCGTGGTTCCACAGTCCTTTGAGTGTTTTGAAGCTAGCATGGGTATCATCATCGACCATCGATGATAATGATACCGTCCAACACCTACCTTTTCCCCAAGACCGAAAACATCATCCACCAGCTGTATTAAGGCCCCACTGGTCTGGAAAGGAGACAAATAGAGCAACCTGAGATATAAAAAGAGCCTTACATTTCCAAAAAAACAAACCGAAAATTGAGACCAAAAAAGACCAGAAAATACATCTGGGTGCAAAAAAAAACGCACAAAAAGAACGGATCGACCTTGTGGACGACCCTACGAAAACCCAGCTTGAATGAATTTTAACTCTGTTACGTTGGCTAGCCGGTGTAGTGGAGGCCGTATTCAAGTAGCCACATTTTATCCCACTACACCGAGTTCACAACGGGGAGATTTGTGTTGTTGTAGTATATAAACAACAGAAACAGAAGTATAAACATGGCAAAATCTACTACGACTGCTTTGTACAGAGTACATTGGATGGCTACCTTACTGCTACTGAAGATATCGATTTTGAACCACGTCTTCTAAATATGAACGATTAATCAGACCAGTTTTAATCAGTGTATACGAGTACGGAGGGCATACTACTTTCAACAGCCCATCCACAAACAACTGCAGCAGCAACGGTAGCTGCTTTAGTAGCGTATCCTATTTGCATCCTCTCCCTCATTTCTTGCAACAGTGGTTCAGTCTTCCAAGTATATACATCATTGGACCCGGACACGATGTGTAGACTGGGTGTTCGATTCAATCAACATACCGGGACAAGATCGTATGAGGCTACTAGTATCTCTGCAATTGGGGCTTTGTAAACGCTACAGTCTATAGCTGCTGTTCGCGGAAGGTTTCATATCGGTCCTCTTAACGGTGTAAGAAGGATGTAGCAGTGACTTGAGGGCACGGTCGTGCCGGAGCAGTAGAAGGATCTCTCATTGGCAGCAATTGCAGCTATACCCTAAGCAGGAAATCCTTGGGGTATAGAATTGCTGTGACTGTGGCATAACTCACGCTTCTCAGGCATGGATATTTCTGCGGTTGAGCCTCAATGGCCATCTCTCTCGATGAAAAGGAATCTGACTCTGCTCTTAGCGTTCACCGATAAATAGATAAATGTTGGAAACATCGCTTTGATCAAATCGACAACATACACTTGTGACTTGTGGCAGAGTAAGGTAGTTTAAGAATCTTCAGTGGTAGCGCTTGGTCCGTTGCATCCAGGTCTCAGCACATGGGAGCCCCATTAGTGTTTGCATGCATGGACTGACTGCAGGCAAACCAAATGCAATGAGAACGCATATGGCAAACGAATGGACGTTTCTTTACTCCGAACTCGGAACCGACGGGATTCTTGTCCAATCTCCATCTCGTGCATCTGTTGCTAAGAGCAGATGTCGGGCAATTGTTCTTGCCCTGGCATTGTAAGGTAAACTAACTAGGCCATATTTGGACATTGCCCTGTGTGCTCCCTTTGCATTTTCGCCCAACGCAATTCGTCAAGTCGTGCTTGATATTACACTCGTAGTTTGGCACGTTGACTTGTAGACATGCTGTCATTGGTATGCAGCAGCAGTCGTCGAGCTTCTCGTTATTTTGAGCTACAACAATGTAGGTAGTATTGTCTTGAGTGACTGAATTTAGAGATGTCAGAATGACGAAGCCAGCGGAAGCAATAAACACCCTGTCAGTCCGACTGAAGGGCCGCTAGTGAAGCAGTCAGTGGAATTCTTGGCAATTCTTTTACTCCACCTTCTAGAATATCCAAATTGATTTTGCCTTTCACCTCGATTTGTGATCAATTTGTGTTAGATACGTGAATAAAGCAAAACACACCGTAAAGGTATCTAACAGAGACGGCTGAGTAATTCGTACCGCCAACATTGAACCCCCATTCAATCCAGAACATGGCTGCGCCAGCTCCAAGCTGTGGCCCCCCAGCCAGTACTCAGGCTACTTCTTCCACAGCCGAGCAATCAGGCCCGCAGAGACCCACAGGTGCTTTGACCAACATGCAATCCGCCTCAGCTGCATTTCCTACAGCTCAAGGAGAACAGACTGCGCCCAGCAAGAGAAGGCGGAACCACCGGGGCGGAAAACACAAGAAAAACCGCAGGAAGTCTTTTGCCATTGCCGAAGATGAAAGCGGTGGGGTGGAGGCTTTGAGATCAAGTCGCGATCATCTCGATCCTTTGACGCCTGACCCCGCGAGGCCATCATTTTACAGATTGGGCCAGTCTGGTGGGAGAAATCTAAGCTCAACGAGCTTAGATAGTGAGGCATTGCTAGACCACAGGTAAGTTGAGATGCTGAATCTGCGGAAACGGCTCTCTATTTGGTCTAATCGTATTTGGCAGAGATCATCCACCCATGCGGGCAAGGCGAGATAGTAGGATTGGTCAGGGCCTTTTCGCAGCTCGACCAGGCAATACTAGCCATCACTCAGACTCGCCATTTCGCCCTTCATATTCGAACAATTTCGCCTCTAATGATGGTCAGAGCCGCAGGCCACGACCTAATCGCGCCCACGTTTCTTCTGGAGGTGAAAGCGAAGACGAGGCACCATCCAACGATCGCACACCATTACTGTCGTCGTCAAATAATGGTAGGAATACATCATCACAAGATTCTCGGCGTAATCTGCTGGGAGGACAAGATAGGCAGTATGGATCTCAGATTAGGCGCTCCTCCACGGCGACTTCATCATCGAGCAGGCGGCGGAGACTTATACCAAATCGACAATCATCCACTCAAGGCCTACAGCATGGCCACGATGTCAACAATCCACCTTCGGTACCGAACAGCCCAAAGATTGGCCCCGATATGGGCTACGATGATGTTATGGTTACAGACTCCTTCGCACCTAGATCACCTGATACCCGGCGTGGAACTGCACCGCAAATCCATGACCAAATCATCGATATTGATCAGCAAGTTGACGAAAACCAGCATTTGGGGAACTCGTCCTCCCCACCAACACCACGGAAAGAGTCCATGCTGCAAAGGCGGCGAACTATTGCTTTGCCTGCAGAAGAAGATGTATGCTTTCCTGTGGAGGGGATGTCCGAGATAGCGGAGGATGACTACATGGTGCATGAAGGAGGCAATGGCTCTGTAAGCGGGCAACGGAGAAGACGATTTAGGCAATGGCCAGATCTATCGGTGCTTGAAGAATGGAATCGAGAAGAAAAGGAGTCGCGGAGTGATGGCATTCGCGCGAAGAAAATCAGTGAACCAGTGCTTGTTGGGGGGAGACTAAGGCCGCAGAAGAATGGATGGCATCGAGCCGAAGAAGATGCGCCTTACAGATTTACCTACTTCAACGAAGAGTTCCCGAGTACAATTCACAGTCAAACGATATCCGAGCTTCTACAACCTGGTCAGAGCTTTAGAGAGCTCTTCATTCCTGATCCTCCGGAACTAAGCGAGGAATCAAGCGATGAAGAGGATACGACAAGCCGCCAAGGTAATACGAACGATCGCTCAGAATTTAGTCCCAGTACCCAGTCAAGGGTAGGCACTCGGCATTCTTCGTTACTCGGCGAAATGCAAACCAGGTCTCCCGAGCGATCGGGAGAGGTTACGCCTGCAGCAAACGGTACGCAACCGAAGGAAAAGGCAAAGCGATATGGAGCACGCCCAACCTTTTGGCTTGATGTTTTGTCACCTACGGATACCGAAATGAGGGTCATCTCAAAGACTTTTGGCATTCATCCTCTGACTGCTGAGGACATCATGATGCAAGAAGCTCGAGAAAAGGTAGAGCTATTCAGAAACTACTATTTGGTCAACTACAGGACCTTCGAACAAGACATGATTAGTGAGGACTTTCTCGAGCCGGTTAACATGTATGTTGTGGTGTTTCGCGAAGGAGTCATAAGCTTCCACTTCTCAATGACGCCACACCCAGCGAATGTGCGTCGGCGTATCCGTCAGCTGAAGGACTACTTAATCCTGAGCTCTGACTGGATCTCCTATGCCATTATTGACGATATTACCGACGCTTTTGCACCATTGATCCAATCGGTCGAGGATGAAGTCGACGACATTGACGAAGCTATACTCCAGGCCCATTCTAATGACAGTAACTCTTCTGAGAATGAAAAAGCGAAGTCTACCAAAGATGGTGACAAGAAATCAGAAAATGGGCAACCCGCATCCGGAGGCGGCGACATGCTTCGCCGTGTTGGCGAAGGCCGGAAGAAAGTCATGGGTTTATATCGATTACTGGGCAATAAGGCGGACGTGATCAAGGGCTTTGCCAAGCGGTGCAATGATCACTGGGAAATTGCGCCCAGGAGCGAGATCGGGTTGTACTTGGGTGATATCCAAGACCATATCCTAACCATGACCAGCAATCTCAGCCATTATGAGACGTACGTCTTGTCTCTACTCGTACCTGACGGATACTGATTTATGGATACAGACTCCTCTCCCGAGCTCACTCAAACTACCTGGCCCAAATCAATATCCGCATGAACGAGCGTCAAGAGCAAACGGCAGATGTGCTGGGTAAGCTCACCGTCCTGGGTACGATTGTGTTGCCAATGAACATTATCACTGGCATGTGGGGTATGAACGTGCTAGTTCCCGGACAGAATTCCAATAGTTTGATTTGGTTTTGGTCCAGTAAGTACTCTTGATTATTGGTCGCCACATGGTTGAGAGGTATTGTGGTAAATTCGATTGCTGACTTTGTTTGCAGTTACTGCTGGGTTGTTCGCTTTTGGTGTTTCATGCTTCTTCATTGCCAAGAGGGTCTATGGGATTGTCTAGAAATGAGTCTGCTATATGGACCAATGCGTTCAAGCCCAATTGGAGTCAACTTGGAGTTTTGAAAAGAGGTAAAGACTGGTCTGGGAGGATGGTTCTATTTGCCGCACGTTAATTGGCTTTACTACCTTACGTCTTCAAGGCAACAAAAGCAACAAGGGATCACAAGAGTTGTATACATAGAATCTGGGCAGCCTACCTGATGTCAGAATGTCATCTGAGACCTGGTGGGCTATCTAATAATAGCTTCCCTTCTTCCGATACCGTGTACATAGTTTGGAAATGTGAAAAATATATGTTAAAAGTCTCACATCATCGTTCAATAACCTTGTATAGTCGCCCTCGAGCATACCTCAACTTTTCGCAACCAATTCTCACAGCTCGTGACATGCCCACGCGAACCGTAGTCGATTGAGGTGCCCCATCCGTAACGTAAACAAACAACCCCACCACCACCACCATCACCACACACAATTTCCCACCACACTCCTCCCCACCCACAACCCAATTCACCACAGAATTCAAATTCCCCGCCCACCCCACTCACGCACGAAAAACCCAATCACCCACTCAAAACCCGCCCACCCACGCACCCACTCAAAACCCACCCACGCACCCACCATGCCCCCGCCCCCAACCCCGCTCACCGTCCAAACCTCCGCAATCACGCGCTTGCTCAAAGAGCAAGACTCGTACAAGACCGAACTCGCGGCTCAGGAGACGCGGCTGCAGGGTATGATGCGGGATGGAGATGGGGAAGATGATGAGGAGGGGGAGGAGGGGAATCGGGAGTGGAAGGTTGGGCAGGAGGTTTGTGTTTTTTTTTGTTTGGAGGGGGGTGGGAGGGTTGTATGGGATGAGGGGGAGAGGGAAGGGAGGGAGGGCACAAAAAGCTAATAAAGAGAGCGCAGAAACGCGCCATCGCAGAAACAAAAGCCATTTTCGGACCCTTGCGCGAGCGCATCGCAGCGGCGGTGGAGAGGGTGGAGGGGATGTTGGTGAGTTTTCTTTTCCCCCGTTTTAGGGCCTTTGTTTTTCTTTTTCTTTTTTTTCTTGGCCCTTGGCGGCTTTTTTGTGACGGATGCGGAGGTTAGGGATGATGGGTGGAGGTGGATTGCAAAAGGTGCTGATAGGATGTTGTGTTTTAGGAGAGTGGAGCCGACGGGGCGAGTGAGGAGGAGGTGGGGAGGGCGAGGGAGGCGGTGGCGAGGGCGAGGGGGAGGGGGGGTGGGTAGAGTGGGGTGGGGAGTTGGGGAGTTGGGGAGGGGGTGGGAGGATGGGGAGTGAGAGGATAAGAGATTGGTGGGGATCAAGGGCTTTCCATTGGTAGCGGGTTAGAACGCGAGCAGTTAAATTTACTACGAAGTATCCATCTGGCCCCCGTCTCCTTCCCCATTCCCTACCCCCTCAACAGCAACAAGCCCTTCCGCCGGCGCAGCGACGATATCTAACTCCGTCTCCACCTCGCCATCCTCGGCCATTTCGGCATCTTCAGTCTCTGGCGCAGGTTTCTCACTTTCCTCGCCTGCAGTCTGCGACTCGCGCAGCGGAGACTTGGAGCCAGATCTTGGGTGGTTGGCGACTGCTAGGTTGGGTGTGGGTGCCATCTCCGTATCTTGGTTTGCGTGCGGCGGCGTTGCGCCATGTGCTGGCGTTCCAAGACCACTGCTCCTCCCACCTTCCCGTCCGGGTTCGCCATCCTCGGCCTCCTCACCATCCTCCATCCCCTCTCTCCGCTCAACCTCTTCCTTCTCATCTCTGATCAAGCGTCGCAATTGCATGCCCTCTTCGATAATCCTTCCAAACTGCTGTCGCCGCTCCGCCCACGTCTGTGCATATTCCTGGCTTTCCCGCTCCAGCTCCGCAATCTCGCCATTCAGCTTTTCGAGATTGGCGTGTTGATCCTCGCGAGGGCGTAACAGGCGGTTGGATGTGATTTTCTCAGCAAGGTCGTCGTATTCTTTGCGAAGCGCAAGGGTACGCTGGGCTTCTTCTAGTTGGGTGCGGAGGTCGGTGGTATTATCTCTCACTGCCTGGGCGGTGGCTTGGATCTTTGATTTCTCGGCCGCGTAGCGCTCGCGCTCTTTTTCGTTGCTGGTAAATAGGAATTGTATGCGTATGATGCTGCTTTCGAAGGCGGCAAAGTCGAGAAGTGCATCTTCGCAGAATTGGCGGCGTTCGTTGAGCTGGTGATGTTTTTCGGCTTCGTGAGCTGCGGCTGCTTCGTCGGCGGCGGAGGCGTCAGGGGGTGGGGTGGGAGGGAGGGTCGGTGGGGTGGAGAGGAGGGAGGTTGGGGCGAGGAGGCGTTTGGTGATGCGTTTGAAAGGTCTTTCTTCGACATTGAGGAGACGAGATTTGTGGAGAGCGTCTAGTGACATTGGCATCCATACAGGTGAGTTGGTATGAGAGCTTGTGACTCACCTTCTTCGGCTTGGTCGAGTAAAGTATATGAGGCCATAGCTGGTTTGCTAGTGATTGGATCAACCTCACCAGGAAGCCTCGATTCTTCGCAGTAGTTCCAGTGCCAGACGTAAAATTATGACTCGATGTTGGCCTGTCTACTCCGTAAGGCGGTATGTGCGTGAATTAGAGAGTGTTTCTTGATTTCCCGAGAGTGTGACTGGCCTCTAGAAAGCTGTAGAGACCCAAGTTAGGCTTAGTATTGCACGACCAGCGCTAGTCTCAGTGCGGCTCTAGGCAAGCTCGGGAGACCCGTGATTAGCATGTGCCTTGTACTAGGTACCTACATAAACCCAAGCTGAACCCCCCACTTCAATCTTCAAGCATCGATAGCATTGTTTGTCGTATCCAATTGCTATTGCTTGGACACACTTACTGTGCTTCTGCTGATAACAACATACTGCTCTATGCTTCAACGCCAGTTATTGTCTAGACTTTTTACAGCCAACTGCTTCACATTGTACTATTCATCTACTTTAGTACTATTCACACCTCAGAAAGCACTGCCTCAACACTTACCTTAAAAACCACTGCTCCAACACTTATCTACAAAACTATAGCTTTACACCTCTATATCACTCACCTTTACTCTACAATTTGTCCCCACCACTGCTTTATAAGCTTTCTCTCAATACTACCACCGGCATTATACCAACAAAATGCCTGCAACATCCCTTTTCCATCTTGCCAAAAAGGGCTGTGCAAAGAACATTCGAGGTTAGTATACCACACACTCTCTTGACCCGACAAATGCTGATTCTCTGTAGCAATTGTCGACGTCGGTGATATCCCATATGCGATCGTTCGTCCTGTCCTTCTACTACTAGAGAGCCCGCAACAGCTGGTATGTCGAGTCCTATACATAGTACAGCGGTGAGTACTAATACCAGATTTAGAGAGAACTCGAGCTAGCATCACCCCAAATATGTGGCCACGATGCAGAGGTCTGGATGAAGTTCATCAAACGAGACGTCCCCAAGTGGGAAGAGAAGCCCCACGAGCCTTCAAATCCACAGAGCTGGTACAAGGTCTACAGAAAGCTGCTCGCGGATAGTGTCAAGGAAGTCGAGGAAGATGCGAGAGCTCTCGAAGCTGCCTTGAAAGGTATCAAGACCGAGCAAGCAAAGCATACGATCAAGCATGTCCACCCATCGACCGTACCGAAATTACCTAAAATGGGCGGCATGATTTACGCTACCTCATTACCGCATTTCAAAAAGCCTAAGAAGCCACCACCACCGAAACCTACCTCACTCAACTTTGGCGCCGGATCTCGGACGAAGACACTTACTGGGGCCGGCGTAATGAATAAAGCTCGGAGAGAGGCTAAGCAGCTCAGTCTGTTCAGTGCCAAGAATAGCAAGCTAGCTAAGCCTACACACGAGCTCAGCAATAAGGCTGTAGGGGTCCAACACGCGCCGGAAAGTATTGTGAACGAATATAGACGTCCGGTTGTCCCGAAAGCTGTCGATCCGACGGTCAAGAAGCCCACAATCTTCGTTCCGAAACGCAAGATAGTCAACAATGCATCCACCTCGAATGGCACGAGCGTCGAAGAGAGAGAACGTCGATTGAAAGACTTTACGAATCCCGGAATTGCACGTGCCTCATCTTTGTCAACATCATCACCACCATCATCTACAGCACCCCCCAACCCACCAAAAGCTGCAGAGACACAGCTGTTTGCCACAACCGATTCCTCGTCATCAATCACTTCATGTCCTCAAAACACATCGGTCATGTCACCTCAAAGCACCAACACCGCATACCCAGCTTCAGCATATAGGGTACCTAGACTCAAATCGATCAGTCCCGAGAGTAAAGAACGGAAGCCGATGATCAAGAAGAGAGCCCCCGTCGATCCATTTATGCCAGCTAAGCGACGAAAGATTGCATGATTGCCGTTATACAGGGGACGTACCAGATATCTTCACCAGCACCAGTCTACAGGCGGAGGTATTCAAGATTACATGCGGCGATTATTTGGAGTCATGCATTTATTTCGGCGTTCTGATTTACAGGAGTGGAAAGCATAGCGAAAGTATTTGGGAGCTCATTCTGCATACGGACAAGCATCAAGAGCGAAGATACCCACGCAATAGAACAATTCAAGTATTCAAACCCTTAGTCTGATACATCCATAGTGCAAGCAAGCTTCGTCTAGTCGTGATTTACAACAGCAGCAACCGTGAGATTCGTTCCACCATCCTAGCAGCCACAGCTGCCCGTCATTTGCCAAGCCCTACCAAGCTCTCTCAAACTTGAAGCTATCGTCCAGCCCTCCCTCACATTTGCGAACCGCCTCCGGTCAGCCCCACAAGCCCCACCCATCCATTCATCGGCCACCTCTCAACGCCAATACCAGATGCAGCGTCGCGCCACCCTCGAGACTGTACTCGCTCGCCGTCTTATCATCCGCCCTATACATTCCTCTCATCAGCCCTCATTCCCCCACCCAACGCCTCAAACTGCAGACACAACAACCTCCGTCCCCACGAACTTCTTCTCCTCACCTCCAGCACCACCTCTTTCCAACACCAAGCTGCTAACTACCATGTCGAATAAAACTCACATCTGCTTCCCCCCAAAGATCAACCTCTGCTGCACGGGCGGTATCCCCTCTTTCTCCTCCACGCGCTCCTTGATTCTCGAGACCTGTTTTTGGCGGAATCAGTTTTGGCCCTTCTTTAGGCCCTTTCTTTTCGTGTAAAGTAGGGATAGAGGGGGGGAGTGGGTGTGAGAGCAAGGGAAAGGGCCCCGCACTTTGTACTCGGGCTCGATGTCGAGCTCGATTTCTTTGCCGGTTAGGGTGCGGACTCTGTGTTGATTGGGGTCAGCGGGGTTTGGGGACGCGGTGGGGGGGGGGGAGAAGGAAGGAAGGGAGGGGGTGGGTACTTGATGTTCATGGTTGGCTAGGTAGAGCTGGTCAGGTTGGGGTGGTGGAGGTGGTAAGGTGGAGGTTAGAATGTGGGGTGGGCTGTAGACGCCGCTGTAGTTGGCCTTTTTGGGTTGTGGAAAGAGTTACAAGGTAAGGTAGGTCTGTATGGAGACGAGGCTGATGAAGGATGATTGGAGTTTGCATTAGCCGATTGCCTCAACCACGTTGCTGGGAATAGGCGCCTTATAGGGCTTGGCGCTCGCGTATGGACCAGATTTTACGGTCGTCGCCCAAATTCTCCCAATAAATGTTATCATGCTACCAAATACATCGACAACTCACAAAGCCACGAGGCCAGGTGTTCGGTGTCTAGTATTTTGCTACGGTACAAGCCTCTACTGTGTACAACAAGGAATGTCCTCAATTCAGACTGAGCTGTCTTTTTTTGGGTCTCCTTGGCCCTTGGGCTGTAACAGGCAGGTTTATGATACGCGACGAGGCTGCCCTCAGGATCATTAAGCAGGAAACTCGGATGTGTCCTGCAGCTGAAGAACTCGCACTCACACGTCGCTTGTCCGGTCGGAGATGTCTTCAACAAAATCGCTGTTGATGGGCTATTACCACCATTCGTTTCTGGTCCAAGTGTCGAGTCTTCCACCTTGACCGTGGGATAGTCACTGTCTCTTTCCTCATGCGTTATTCTGAAGTCCGTCAACCGTATCACCCTCAGCGGTGTGCCCAGTTGCGATGCACCCACCGTATTAAACCGGATCAGTGCGCCAACAAGGCTGGCGCTGGTCTAGAAGTCGGTGCCGAGTATGAAGTTCCGCCCATCGAGCCTACAGTACTCGTATGCACGAGGTTTCCGCGCACGCTAACTGTGACTATCTTAGTGCCCTTTTTAGCATGCTAAACCCGATACTATCTTTAACTAACCTTTCTAGGTTAGAGTGCGTGGAAACCCTGTGCATACGAGTCGTCTTCAGCCTCAACAGGTTCAATTCCCACTCCCAAGTTTCCGTGCTTCTTGCTTCTTGCTTCTTGCTTCTTACTTCTTGCTGCTCGTTGCTACATTTTCCTTATTCATCTCTCCTGTGCCCAACATGAATCACGGCGTCAACCAGTCGAAGACGGGTGAGAAATATCACGCGGCTCCGTATGTCCAGTACAGTAAGTGAAAGGCTTCTAGGCTGCAATTTTTAATGGCTTCTAGGCGAAGTGGAACGTTTGGAAAAGCCTGCAAAATGTTACAAGCCTTTAATTCATCGAACGCCGTCTTTTACACTCTTCCTCGTCATAACCTTAGCCCTGATTGGCGTTGTCGAGTATGCTTGTCGCACCCTCCCTCACAGCAAAGGCTGGCACGGTTTGGCAGGTGTCGCTGAATCCCACCTTCATGGACGAGAGAATCTCCATGCCCGACAGAGCATAGCCAGTTCTGCTGATCCTAACTCTTACTTGAAAACGGTCCTCGAGACATCGACTGCTTCATCTGCTCTTCCTCCGGCTTCCTACCTTCAATCAACAACCGCGAGTGCGACGAATCCTAGTGCATACCTAGATTCAGGAACCAGTGCGACGAATCCTAGTGCATACCTGGATTCAGGAACCAGTGCGACCCATCCATCTGCGTACCTGGATCCCTCGGCTACTTCGTCGACCCCTCCCTCTAGCAATCCCTCAGCCTATCTGAGCTCCGCCACCGCTTTTACCTTCTTTTCTTCTTCCCCTTCTGCATATCTGTATCCTGGAGTTACAAGTGCACCGAGTGTTGGTCATGACTCCTCAAATACTGGGTATCAGACCACAGTTGGCGCAGAACCAACTTCTGTCCATCTGGATCCTGCAATAGCAATCACCTCGCCATTTACTTTCTCCACGCCACCCACAACCTCATCGTATAAGCCGGTTACCACAACCTACGCTCCAAGCCAAGCACTTGAGCCCTCGACCGGCCGGCATCCTCCATTGAAAAATTTGACACCAGCCAAGTACTTCATTGGTGGTTATCTGCCCACGCTTCTAGCTGTCATCTTCCGAATCAGTGTAGGGTCGCTGTACGCTGCAACAAAGATGCTAGAACCGTTCTTTTCGCTGGCGCGGGCTGAAGGCGCTACAGCCAAGAACTTCTTCCACATCAATTACCTCTCGACCAATGATACTTTCGATCCGATCAAGGCGATGTTCAGCGGTCATTGGCTGATGTTGTGGACTTCAGTCTTATACACCGCGGTAGGCCTGATGACACCATTCGCCTCTGAATTACTACACTTTGCCCGTTTCTGTAACGTACAAAACGTTTGCGGGCCGGAACTACGGATCAATCCTGATATAGCTAGGATTTTGCAGGCGCTTCTTGCTTTCGCTGCGGTTATGCTCATCAACGTATGGTGGCTTCAGCGTAAGCACTCCAGCGGCATCTACTCGGACCCGTCGAGCATAGCCTCGCTTGCTTCGTTGCTACATCATCCCGAGGTCTTAGCCGATTTTCAGCGCATCCATCCAGATGCGTCCAAGGACGACATGTTGAAGGCTGTCAAGGGCAAGCGATACGGGCTGGAGACTTATAGGGCTGCAGATGGATCCGAACGTTATGGCCTTGTACCTCTCGGCGGGACGTCGTACGAACAAGATAAAGTCCATCAACCTTTTCTCGGTCAAAACCTAGATCCAGCTCGTCAGGGAAAACCAGCAAAGCAACATCACGCCAAAAGAACTATCCGGGACGTCATCTTCGGGCTAGCCACTGCAGGCATGCTCGTAATGGTCACCTACTACTACAAAGTCGGGTCTGACTCTGGATTCGAACGCTTCATGGATAGTCAGAGCTTCGGCCCTCGTTTCGTATTCGCCCTAGTGGGCATGCTGATCCATTCGCAGTGGAAGCGTCTCGAACGCGGTGGGTCCTTTATCTTCCTTTCTAGCCCCCTTCATGTTCCTTCTACATCATCTCTTCAACGCACCTAACCCTAATCTGCAACAGAAAGCGCAATCCTCGAACCCTTCCGCCACCTCCACGCCGGCCCCTCACCACCCCACTCCTCCATACTCATCCCCCGCACCCTCACCCCCTTCACCACCCTCCCCGCCGCCCTCCTTCGCGGCAACTTCTTCGTCGCCCACACCGCCTTCGTCGCCGTTCTGGCCGAAATCCTCATCATCGTCCTCGCCGGCATCCCCTTCAGCGCCGGCCAGCTGCACACCGCCTTCGTCGCCTCCGCCTACCTCTGCATCGCCATCCTCGCATACATGCTCCTCGCCCTCCTCAGCATCTGGACCCGCCCCAAAGGACCGCAATTACCCCGGGCGCCGAATACGCTGGGCAGCGTGTGGAGTTATCTTTGTGGAAGTCGCATGGTGGGGGATTTTGCGGATCTGGCGTGTTTGGAGACGGAGAGGAGGGATAGGGTTGTGGAGGCAATGGGGGTGATGTATGGGTTGCGGAGGGAGAGGGGGACGGATGGGGTGATGAGGTGGGGGGTGGATTATGATGGGGATGGGAGGAGTGAGATCTGAGTTGGTTGGGTTGATGAGGGGTCTGGTAGAAGGACTGGTACTGGTGTTTGATGAGATTTTATGAGGGAGTCTGGTGTGTCGATTTCTATGCATGTGTATGTGTATGTGTATTTATACTCTCGAGTCGGTTCTTTTCTTTTAAATTTCCGGACCTACCACCAGCCGGTCCTCCCACCAGTAGTACTATGGTAATCCAAAGACACAACGCCATCACGTTTGAGCTATTACTACTGCCAAACCAACGAAACTAAGCAAGCAAAAAAGGGCACGAGTGCTACCCATCATCAGCATGGGATTCATGTAGCTAGGGGGACAAAACGATGATTCTCGTCACTCGGGTTTACGTTATGTAGGTCCGGAAAGCGAGAATTTGATTGGAGATGTATGTGTGTGTGTATGTATGTATGTGTGTATGTATGTATGTATACTATGTACACCCCGAAGTTGGAGTTGGGATTGGGATTGGTGGATTGCCATTTTCGTTCGGGAAAGGGAGTGGGGGCCGCTTTAGGGGGAGCAGGAAGGCAGCACCAAGAGAGCAGGGGAGCGTAAGGGGGAGGAGGGTGTTGCAAATAGGGGAGATGGTAATCTCCGCCTTTAGAGGGCTGATAGGGCTGGGGCCCGCTAGTAGAGTTTTTAGATAGACTCTTATTCAGCTTCAACCTACATACCAAAATGCCCCATATGACCTCGTCCTCCAACAGAGGAGAGAGAGCACCATCGGGCAGCGCAGGGGCGCGGCAGCTAGAAGCCTAAATCAGCCCGGCTTCAATTGCCTACATTATTTCTAAAACAAATAAAAGGCTGCCTGCTGCCTAGGGGCTGCCGCCTATCCTCTGAACTCACACCAAAGGGGGATATATATTCTAGTTCCGCATTTTACATACATCACCCACAAGGCTGCATTTGAGCCAACGACCATGAAGAACTTCCCATTGATCCCTGGGAGGGCTGAAGCAGTGGTGTGCAATTTTTTATTTGTGTGGCAGTACGTGCGCTATCTCAGCCTGATTGTTTCGTTCGTTGCAGGTGTGTTCTGCTTGGTTGGTCGATGATGCTTCTGTTGAGCTGCATGCACAGCCTTAAAGTATCTAGGTAGATATGTAGGTAGCCAGAGCATCGATTGGAAAGCGCTAATTGAGTGCTTCCCAACGCAACTTCGGTTTTGTCATACCTCCGTTACATTGACAGTGACTTGGGGCTAACGGCGAATAGGTTTTATAAAGAGTTGCCTGCACCCTTTTATATGCAAGAAAACATAGGCCTACTGCATGTGCGATTTCCCAGTTACTAGTGTTTTTTAACCACACAGAACAGGTGCCATTTTCAGCCTTGCACTTGTTGCACATAATCTCTGGACCTAGCTTTCTTGTCGCTCGCCAGTCCTTCAATCTGCGTATACGCCCTCATTAGGGGAAGAATACGAATCACAGACCTCCTAGCTGCAAGAAGGGCCTTAACGGTTCGGAAAAATTTGAACTGCTAAGATCGCCTCTTCAGCACACCGTGCTACGAACGGCATGGCAGATCCTCTTTCAATCTGTGCCAGCATTGCTGGGCTTGTCAACCTGGCTGATGTGGTCTTTGGCCGAATCTACAAGTACGTCAAGGCGGTAAAGACTGCGTCAAAAGACATGGCAACGCTGTCTTCCGAAATCGGCGCTCTCTACGGCATCCTCAGCAATTTGCGTCTGATATCAGATCAATTAGAAAACGATATCTTTGAATCGACGACGCGGCCACACCACATTCATTCCTGCCAGGAGACGCTTGAGAGGGTGAAATCTATTCTAGAAAGGGACGACGCCTCATCATTTCAGGACCAACGTCTACAGACAATCAAACGGAAGCTACGATGGCCCTTCACATCATCAGAGGTCAAGGATCTCCTCATTGAGATAGAACGGCACAAAGCAACACTCGGATTGGCCTTAAATATTGATGGGATGTCGGGCTTACTTCGAGCTCTTTCTAAACAAACCGACATCAACGAAAGCGTGAAGGGCATGCAAACGGAGTTGAGGCTCAAACGTGAAGCCGACACACGATTTAATATCGACGAGCATCGTCAGAAAGTGCTAAACTCATTTGGTACTATCGATCCTCGCAGGAACCACGATATGAGCCGGAAGCTTCGCCACCTCAATACAGGCTTGTGGTTGACTGAAAGCCCAGAGTTCAAGTTGTGGCTGACTACCACAAATGCGCGCCTTTGGCTGTATGGCATACCAGGTGCTGGAAAAACCGTCCTAGCATCGTTGGTGATCGACGAGATTTTGCCAAAGACCAGTCCCAGCATTGCAGCGGCATACTTTTATTGTGATTATAAGGATTCTGCGACTCAAGAGCCATACAAAATCCTGAGCTGCTTAGCCCAACAGCTGGCAAAGCAAAATGAGCAAAGTTTTGCAATTGTCCAGAAATTCTATGAAATTCACGGCCAGGATCGAAAGTATCCTGTCGAATACGAACCTAAGGACTTATGCCGTTTGATCGCTGAAATTGCCATGAATTACGACTGTACTATCATTATTGTTGATGGTTTGGATGAGTGCGGGACGAATGCCGGTCTTGTGGCTGAATTCCTCTCAAGTCTCAATAATGATGACGGAAATGCCGAATTCAAAACATTGATTCTTAGTCGGGACGAGATCGACATCCGTGAACGTCTTAAAGACTATCCCAGAATTTCTATTGCGGCTCAAAGCAGCGATCTCAGGCTTTACGTAGGTGCTGAGATTGAAACCAGGACACGCAAGAAGATACTTAATATCAAGGCACCTGAGCTCAAAGAGCATGTTAGAGAGAGATTGGTAGAAGGTGCAGAAGGCATGTACGTACTGGTTTAAAAAAGACGCTTTTCACTTGAGTCTTCGCTTGGCTTTAGCTGGTTCCATACTGACCATGACTCATGGTTATAGGTTTCGCTGGGTGACATGGTACGTCTAACAAATCGTCAAGTCTTATGCTGAGTGACAAGAAGTCGACATTTGTCACATTCAAGACCTGACGCGAGGATGCTTTCTAACGACGCTTCCCGTATTTTGGTGAAATAGGTATACTAACGTGAGATTACATATAGTCAAATGGACTACCTATGCGAGTTGCCTAACGATGCTGCTCGGCGTAAAGCGCTCAAGAATTTGCCCCGCGGCTTGAAACCCACCTACGAGAGAATCCTTCGACAAGTCAAAGAGAGCAACGAGGAGGCTCAGAAGTTGGTGCGAAGAACCTTGAAATGGATTGCCCATAGCCAGGATTCCGGATTGAGCACTGAACAATTGTGCGAAGCTATTTCAATCAATCTTGGAGACAAATACAGAGACCTCGAAGCTGTTCCGGACGAGACAGAAATCCTTCGTAACTGCAGTAGCCTGGTACGGCTATCTGTGGATGGGCGCCGGTTCGAATTTGCCCACTTCACTGTGGAAGAATTTTTGAAGAACTTGGACGGTACTAAGGATGGAGAATTTGCTGCTTACAACATAAGCTCGAATCATATCGAAAATGAGCTTTCCAAAGTATGTTTTACCTATTTAAATTTTCTTGACTTCGATAAAGGTGGCAATGCCAGTAATGAAGTCACTACTGATCGATTAAAACAATATGCGTTCCGAGAATATGTTGTCGATTATTGGCATGATCACGCTTGCGTTAGTGATTGGAATGACACACAACTTTTCTCTTTGGCCACGGAGCTTTTTCATCCCTCGAAGCCGAACACCCTGATTTCATGGGCCCAGGACCATATTTCATATTATAGCCCTGTTGAGATCTATTCAGATGAAGAAGCCCTTGCCACCATCAATTGTGGTATTACAGAAGCGACCGCCCTACATTATGCTGCTATGTACAGTCTCTCCGAGGTGTGCAAATGGCTTATCGAGAACGGATGTGACGTGAATCGAAGGTCTGCTTTCGGCACCCCACTTCATTGTGCTCAACTGTCGAGTGAAGCTTTCTATGGATTGTTTAACGACATATATGGAGTATATGATAAGACTACCAATGAGTTTGGAACCATTGATCTTCTATTAAATGCTGGGGCTGATCCGAACATCAATTATCATAGCACTTCTGGTGAATTATCTCCCCTCTTCCTTGCCGTACATTACAATGACCTAGTAACAACCCGGCGACTTCTTCAGAAGGGCGCTATAGTCGATGATCGGTTTGTGAATCCGGTCATTGAGCACGCCGGAAATGATGAAGCCTGGGACTATCTTCAAAATATCTTGGAAAATGCCAAAAATACTTCCCTAGGAGAAGAGACTCGTGCTCGAGCTCTACAACATGCTCTAAGAGCTCATACTTCAGGTATCACTGGGCTATTTCCATTGAGCGCTCGCTCAGATGAAGACAAGAATGACCGGAATAGACACAATGAAGCTACATTACGCACTGCCGCGGAGTATGGCCAGGTCAAGGCAGTTTTACGATTACTAGATGACCACGGCGTTGATGCAGATGCAGTAGAAGACAACACACTCTTAACCGCGCTTCATTATGCATCGATGAAAGATCAGTTGGAAGTTGCGCAGGTCCTATTAGAACGTGGAGCAAGTCCCAGCAAAGCTGACTACTTGGGAAAAACTGCACTTCACTATTGTGTCAAGGGGGAAGGATGCCGTTGTCTCTCGTTCTTCTTAAAACAAAGTCTAGATCTTACCGTGGCTGACAATGAACACCTGACGGTATGGCATTTGGCCGCATTGGAAAGGAATATAGAGGCACTGAAGATCTTAATCAGCAACGTCACGTTGGGAAATCTGCCTAACGAGCTTAAAGGAAGTAAAGAAAGACCCTTAATCTCCTGCGCTTCGCAAAGTGGTTCCGCAGAAGCCGTCTCGCTTTTGTTTGATGCTGGTTGTAGCGTTTTCGACCTGGATCCTAATGGATGCACTGCCCTACATCATGGTGCAAAAGCCGGATCGCCGGAAGTTGTTCGGCTTCTGATTGCTCAAGGTTTAGATGTCAGCGCGAAGACGCATGATGGCTCAAGCACAATTCATTATGCAATCATGGGTAATAGCGCTGGACTTGACATGACACTTGAAGTCCTACTTGATGATAGGGTGAATCCTTTCATAGGTCGTAAGGATGGGGTTATGCCAATGCGCCTTCTCATTGGTGATGGGACTGATAGCACAAACGATATGGTAAGAGAGAAGGCTCTTCAAAGGCTGGCTAGCCTGCCAGAATCATTTCAGGGCAAGCAAGAGGACCTTACGCAGGCTCTAAACGTGATATGTCACTTCCCCCCATCTCAGCATTCAATATGGCTCTTGACCGGGTTGAAAACGTTGCTCGAAAATGGCGCAGACATCATGAGCAGGTCTTATCAAGGGCAAACAGCTTTAGAAGCTCTGTTGGCTGTTTGGCAAGGCGAGTGCTCGGAGCCAGATTTTCAACAGCCACCCGTCAGTTCTAGCATTACGTCATCCGAGATGGTGCTGGCCGCCTTGGAGCACATTCCTTTCCAGGGGCCTCTGCACGAGATCTGTGCTGAGCCAGGCCTACTCCTTTCGGCGGTCGAAGTCTCGAACGATCAGCTAGCGTATAAGCTGCTCGATCATTCTCCAGATGTTGACAAGATCATTGATGATAGCAATAACTCTCCAATCCGAGCTGCTTGCCAGATTGGTAGCAGCCGTATACTTCTCAGAGTACTGCTGGAAAGATCGAATGCTTTATCTGACAAAGCACTGGGCTCCGACCTTGTACGAGAGGCTTGCCAGCAACGTAACAAGAAGAACCATGGAGCTCTATTGGAGCTACTTGAGGCTGGACTCGACCCAAATGGTCCCTCTGCTCAAGGCCAGACGGCACTAATGTTTGCCGCTCTCGGTGGGAATATCGATATGGTAGAATCGCTGTTTTCTCACGGAAGTGATGCAAAGGCTACGGATCATGATGGCTGTACTGTGGCACATTACGCTTGCGCCTATGGTCATCTAGATGTCTTGTTTGCTCTGAGAGAAAAAGGTGTAGACTGGAACGCCAAGGCAAGGACGAAGAACAAGCGATACCCCCGTGAAGGGGTCACTGTGCTCCATCGTGCAGCCGTTCTTGAAGACGACTCTGTGCTCAAATACCTGCTCGAAGAGGACTTTGTAAAAGACGTCGATGGCGTTACTGATTTAAAAGAAACGGCGTTGTTCATGGCTGCTTGGATGGGCAAACCGCGAAATGTGGCTTTGCTGCTTTCGAAAAACGGAGATCCTGCTCTAGTGGCGGATCCAGCAGCTGACGAAGCTGGAGAGTCCTCCGTTCACATTGCCGCCCGACATGGAGACATAAGCGTTATATCTGAGTTTATCAATTACGGTTGCAATTTAAAAATCCCGGACAGCCAGGGTTTGGACAGTGAGATGATAGCTTGGAAACATGGCCATACAGAACCAGCCAAATTGATTGGAAGGCATACCCGAGAGCACAGTACGTTACCTCTATACACGCTTACTTGCCTTCAATGTTCTATAAATTAAATGGAGAGTGAGAGCTAAATGCTGCGAATGGAAGACCAGAATCGAGATTTAAACGTAGTGGCAGGAGCTCAACAGACACCTAGAAGAGCATCAGAACCCCTCAAGGTCGCTATCGCAGTGGGAGATCTCTGTATGTGCAAACGAGTCGTTCAGCAAGGGGTCGATTTGGACGCCGGGTACCAAAATTGCAATGGATGCACACCCCTTCTATACTCCCTTCAACTTGAACAACCGGTTATTGCAGAGTATCTGGCTCTGGAAGGAGCTGCTCCCGCTGGCAAAATATGCCCTGATTTCAATCCCTCAGGATTTTCGGTATTCCATCTTGCCGCAATGCGCAACCATTTCGAGCTCTTGCGAATCTTGCTGGAACGTCACCCGAATCAATACTTGCATCTGACAGACGCTATACACCCTTTCCACCTTGCCATCGTCTACCAAGCCACTGAGTGCGCTTCCTTGATGATAAGTCATATAGGTAGGTCTTCATCAAAAGCCCATCGATTGTCTATAAGACTCACAATTCTTACAGAAGGCACCTCTACCTCGGCCGCCTCACATCAGTACGCAAAGGGTTGCGCTTACCATTTGGCGAACTTACGTGTAGGCATATTGGACGTAAGCTTTAATCTAGATATTCTAAGAAGTAATGACACACCTCTCTTACTTGCTACCGCGGTCAAAACTCATAAAATTGCAAGGCTACTGTTGGAGGCGGGAAGTCTTGTTGATGAAGGGGATCTTACTCATAAAACTCCACTGCATCATGCCGCCTCATTGGGCGACGGAGAAATGGTCAAACTCTTGCTCGAGCTCGGAGCCAATCCTCAGGTTCGGAATGATGTTCTGAGTACTCCTGCCATGTGCGCTGCTGCCGGTGGACATTTGTAAGCGCTTCAAGCGCTGTCAAGAGGTGGAGCGGATCTTCAGATACTAGACTACTACCGATACAACGCGCTATACCATGCTGTATTTCGTAGCAGGACGGAAGCTTTCCTCTACCTCATGGCCACCATGAAGGTGTGCGATCTTGCACAAAAGACCATTTTCGGCGAATCAGCCCTGGAAGGAGCGTTCCGGGTTAGCGAGCACAATATGCAAATACTACTACTCAACATAGCGCCCAGCCCTGGAGCTTACTGCCCTGGCAAAAGCAATATCTTGACAGCTGCGGTGGGGAATCCAAGCATGACAGCAGCTGTGATGAGAATGTTGCTCAGGAGGGTACCTCAAGAGTTCCTACCCACGCTTTTGACCCATCGCTCCACTTTTGGAGACACGCCACTCTATGTCGCCTGTACACGGACTCGTATGTCCCTGCAGAGTACCATGATCAGCCTATTGCTCGATGCAGGCGCCGAGCTGGAGACTGAAGGCGGCGAATACGGCACTCCCCTGATGGGCGCCTGTGCTACGGGCCGGCTTCAAGCCGTCAAGCTGCTGGCACGGAAAGGCGCCAAGATGCTCTATTGCAACGAGCATGGACGTACTTTCAGTGCGCTTCGTGCAGCAAAACATTTCCCGGGAATCGTCCGCTGGCTGCTTGTTGGAAGATATACGGATGGCCCCGCGCTGCTCACCAACGGCGGAATCGAATGAAAACTTCAACGAGGTTTTTCTGAGATATATACTTCAGGGGCAGCTTCGTTGGGTCCTCAAGCTGATAAAACAATTATGGTTCTTTGGAGAAACTATATAAAGCAAGATTAGGAGAAACTATCTAAAGCAAGTTATCAATATCCTATCCCAAGCCCTCGACCCTATCCAGTAGTCAGTCAGTCTATGATGCCCTGCCAGAAACGCGCCATCAGCTACAATATTCAACGATGAAATCCCGTTCCCCCCCCCAAAAAACCGGACCCTCCCCCTCTCCCTTCCTCCCTTCTTCCTCTTGCCACACTTTGGAAAATCACTCTCAATCGCATCAAAGAGGCGCGGGCGCATCATGCCTACTACATATATATGTATGTAGTAAGACTCCCTCGAGTCAGGTGCCGCCGCATCGTTTTGCGGAAAATTTAATCAAGGTTAAACAAACGAAGAGGGGAGAGTGGGTCTCTGCAAGGGAGCATAGAGAGAGAAAGCAAAGAAGACAGAGCAAAAAGGGGACACGAAACGGGCGTTAGCGCGGCGTTGCTTCGATCTGGTGGGAGAATCACTTATTGCTCTAGGGAAACTGTGAATGTATATATATTATATGTTATATATTATATGTTATATATTATATTATATTATATATTATATGTTATATATTATATTATATTATATATTATATTATATACACCCCGGACTGGGGGATGGTGATTAGGGAGCAGGGCCGCTTTAGAGGGAGCACTAGGGGAGCAGGGGGTTGCACCAGGGCGACAAACCCCGCACATCATGTTTCGTCCCTGTTATCCTTCAATTCATTAGTTCAGATCAATTGTATAGTCGC